>JADHEE010000006.1_pt1 | contig 272393 bp, 266 predicted proteins | sample 8952401 | NCBI WGS metagenome assembly JADHEE01 (sample SAMN16124438, study PRJNA663242) | bioreactor sludge metagenome | isolation source: sludge (ammonium) | place: India:Bengaluru | collected 2019-02-28 | reverse complement strand
GATGAACGGCTTCATGCGGATGATCGCGTTGTGGCCCCAGTAGTGCGACTCGCCGAGCTGCCAGAAATGCAGGCCGGCGGTGAACAGCGGGCCGTAGACGCGGGTCGCGTACTGCTGCATGCGGGCGTAGAGGGTGTCCATGCCGGACGCCTTGGGTGCGGTCTGGATGATCCCGGCGCGCGGATTGGCCTCCATCAGCTGGGTCAAGCGCACCAGACATTCGCCGCTCATCACGCTGTCGGCGTCGAGCACCACCATGTAGCGGTAGTCGCTGCCCCAGCGCCGGCAGAAGTCGTCGATGTTGCCGCTCTTGCGCTTCACACGCCGCCGCCGCCGGCGGTAGAAGATGTGGCCGAAACCCTTCACCTCGCGGCACAGGTCGAGCCAGGCGTTCTGCTCGGCGACGCAGACATCCGGCTGGTTGCTGTCGCTGAGCACGAAGAAATCGAAGTGCTGCAGCTGCCCGGTGGCGGCGAGCGATTCGTAGGTCGCGCGAAGACCGGCGAACACGCGCGGCACGTCCTCGTTGGCGATCGGCATGACCAGCGCGGTGCGCGCCTGCGGATCGATCGGCTCCTCGCCGGTGGTGCTGGCCGAGATGCTGTATTTGTCGCGCCCGGTGAGCAGTTGCAGAAAGCCCATCAGGGCGGTCCAGAAACCCGCTGACACCCAGCAGCACAGCAGCGCGAAAAGCAACAGGATGCTGGTCTGCACGACATAGGGCAGGACCTGGCGGATCGAGGCGAGCCAGCCCTGCTGGAAGACCTCCTGCAGATCGACCATGCCCCAGCCCTGATAAGGCAGCACCTGCTTCATGTACCAGGTCGCGACCACGGTCTGCGCCAGCATCAGGATCAGCAGAATCATCCGCCGCCAGGCGCCGACGGTGCGCCAGTGCGCGTACTCATCCGCCTCGGCGGGCGGACGCAGGCGCTTGGGCGGCGCGCCGAACAGCTTGCGCCAGCCGCGCACCAGTGGGTTGGTCATCCAGGGTTCGGGGATCATGCGGGTACGCCGCACCGGCGGAGTCGCCTTGAGGCAAACCCGCGCCCCGGCATCGACGCCGATCGCGTCGCTGTCGCGCAGGTCGGGCCAGCCCAGCTCCAGACGACGGCCGACCGAGTCCAGCGCGGCTTCGCCGGTGGCACCGTTGACGCGCCCCCGGCTGGCCAGCCCGCCGAGCAGTACGTCGATATCGTCCGCAGTGGAAAGATCACCGTCCTCGGCGGACAGTCCCAGATGATGCTGGTAGGCCTCGACGGGCGAGGCGCTTTCATGGGGCTTATTCATCGGCGGGTAACTGGTAGCTCCAGGTTTCGCTGAGGGTGCGCTCGCCATCGACCAGCGCGGCACGTATTTCCACCGGCAGCGTCGGGTCCTTGACCTTGAAGCGCAGGGTCAGGCGCCGGCCCTTGGTCACGGCGTTGTAGCGCAGGCTGTTCTCGACCAGCTCGCCGTTGTCGCCGACGCTGACCTGGCTGCTCAGCGGCTCGCCCTCGGGGCGCGACGCCAGCGCCGGGCCGACGAAATCGACCAGCAGGGCGATGCTGCCGTCCGCCTGGCGGATCAGGTTGGATTGCTTGACGTCGCCGGTGGAGCGGCGGGTCTGGGCGACCCAGGCACTGTCCTGCGCATGCAGCGCCGGCTCGTTCAGCGTCCAATGCTGGCGATAGTCCAACTCCAGCGGCTCACCATTCGCCGGCAGCTCCGCCGGAGTCCAGAAGGCGACAATGTTGTCGTTGGTCTCGTCCGGCGTGGGGATTTCCACCAATTGCACCTGGCCTTTGCCCCAGTCGCCCCTGGGCTCGACCCAGGCACTCGGCCGCAGATCGTAGCGGTCGTCGAGGTCCTCGAAGCGCGAGAACTCGCGGCCGCGCTGAAGCAGGCCGAAGCCCTTGGGGTTCTCGACCGAAAAGGCGCTGACGGCGAGGTGCTTCGGATTGTTCAGCGGACGCCATATCCACTCGCCGTCGCCGGCGTGGATCGCCAGGCCGTTGGAGTCATGCAGTTCCGGACGGTAGTTGAGGCGCGGAGATGGCTGGTTGGAGCCGAACAGGTACATCGAGGTCAGCGGCGCCAGGCCGATGCGATTGACGGTGTCGCGCAGGTAGACCCGCGACTTCACGTCGACCACCGAATCGTCGCCCGGACGCAAGATGAAGCGATAGGCGCCGGTGGCACGCGGCGAGTCGAGCAGCGCGTAGATCACCAGATGCTTGTCGCCGGCCTTCGGGCGCTCGATCCAGAACTCGCGAAAGCGCGGGAACTCCTCACCGGACGGCAGCGCGGTGTCGATCGCCAGGCCACGTGCGGATAGGCCGTAGGTCTGGCCCTTGCCGATCACGCGGAAATAGCTGGCGCCCAGCAGGGTCATCACTTCGTCCTGCTTGTCCGCCTTGTTGATCGGGTAGAGCACGCGGAAGCCGGCGTAGCCGAGGTCCTTCAACGCTTCCGGGCTGTGATCGAGCTGCAGCGAACCGAAGCTGAAGTTGGCCGGATCGTACTGGATTTCATGGACGCTGGTGGCGGTGACTTCATTGAGTTTCACCGGGGTATCGAACTGCATGCCCTGGTGATAGAAACTCAGTTTGAACGGGGTGTCGCGATCGGCCCAAAACAGCTTGTCGGAGCGGTATTGGATCTGCTGGTAGTCGGCGAACTTGAGGTCGCGCAGTGACTTGGGCAGGTTGTTCTTCGGTGCCTCGTAGGCCTTGTCGGCCAGATTCTTCGCTTCCGTGCCGACGTCGTCGAGGCTGAATGCCTGGACCTGCGCGGCGCCGCAGGCGGCAAACAATGCAAAACCCAGCAGCATCGGGCGAAGCTTTTCGGGCCAGGAAGCTGCTGCAATGGAATGAGAGACCAACGTAATCCCCTTACTCGTCAGATTGCTTCTATAAGCCGCAAGCTAGACGGCGATGACCCATAAACGACCGCGTGAGTACGCAATGATTCCCCGAAGCCGCCTTGGGCGGCCTCTTGGGGTGTGAATGATGAGGGACGACGAATGGGCTCGGCAAGCGGCTGCACGCCGCTAATCACCGGACATTGCGCTCCAGGACGTGGCATCGATCGTTTCGCACTGCATTGCCGTATGAAACAGCGGCCAATGACCACGTAAGGCGGCATCCTGGCGCACAACCGGCAGCCTCGGTCCTACAGCACCTGGCGCAGGAAAGCCTGCGCGCGTGGGTCTTTCGGATGGGCGAAAAACTCCGCCGGAGCCGTGTCCTCGAGCAGCTTGCCATGATCGAAGAACAGCACCCGGTCCGCCACTTCGCGGGCGAAACCCATCTCGTGGGTCACGCAGACCATGGTCATGCCTTCCAACGCCAGGGTCTTCATCACATCCAGCACCTCGCCGACCATTTCCGGGTCGAGTGCCGAGGTCGGTTCGTCGAACAGCATCACCTTCGGGTCCATGCACAGCGCCCGGGCGATCGCCACGCGCTGCTGCTGGCCGCCGGAGAGGCGCGATGGATACTCGTTGACCTTCTGCCCGATCCCCACCTTCTCCAGCAACGCCCGCGCCTTGTCCTCGCGCTCGGCCTTGCCACGCTTGCGCACCACCTTCTGCGCCAGGCAGAGGTTCTCCAGCACGGTCATGTGCGGGAACAGGTTGAAATGCTGGAAGACCATGCCGACCTCGCGGCGATAGGCATTGATATCGGTCTTCGGGTTGGCCAGGTCGAGTCCGTCGATGCTCACCGAGCCGGAATCGATGTCCTCCAGGCCGTTGAGGCAGCGCAGGAAGGTGGACTTGCCCGAGCCGGACGGACCTATCACCACCAACACCTCGCCCCTGGCCACGTCGGTGGATACGTCGTCGACCGCGCGCACCACGTGCCCGCGGGTGTCGAACACCTTGGTCAGGTCGCGTACTTCAATCACTTTGCGCGAGCCTCCGCTCCAGCTTGTTGGCGATTTGTGACAACGGCAGGTTGATCACCAGATACAGCGCGGCGACGCAGAACCAGATCTCGAAGGTCGAGAACGAGGTAGTGATCGCCTCGCGGCCACTCTTGGTCAACTCGGTGATGGCGATCACCGAGACCAGCGAGGTGTCCTTGACCAGGCTGATGAACTGCCCGGCCAGCGGTGGCAGCACGCGCTTGAACGCCTGCGGCAGGACGACGTGACGCATCGCCTGGGGGCCGTTGAGGCCCAGCGAGCGCGCCGCCTCGGTCTGCCCGCGGGCGATCGACTGCACCCCGGCGCGAACGATCTCGGCGACGTAGGCGCCAGTGAACAGCGCCAGTGCCGCCACCCCGGCGAATTCGCGGGACAGGTTGAGCACGGTGCCGATGAAGAAATAGAAGATGAATATTTGCACCAGCAGCGGCGTGCCGCGTACCAGTTCGACATAGACGCTGGAAAGATCGCGCAGGGTCGGGTTCGGCGACAGCCTGCACAGACCGGTGAACAGGCCGATGATCAGGCCGGCCGCGCCGGCGGCGAAGGAAATCCACAGCGTGGTCCACAGTCCCCAAAGCAGCGGGCCGGCAGCCCAGTGGCGGTTCACGCCCAGGCTGTCGCCTTCGCTGGCGTCGTCGCCCTCGGCGACCCGCAGGCTGTCGCGGTCGACCTCGACGACCTGCTGCTTGCCGCTCTCGGTGGTCAGCGTGACACGGGCTCGGTCGCCGTCTTCGACGACGGACTCGATACGGCCGAAGTCGACAGCGCGCTGCGCGTCCTCGGCCTGATAGGCGAAATACTGCGGCACACGGTTCCAGCGCCACTCGTAGGAAATCAGCGAGGTGGAATACCAGATAGCGGCGGCCAGTCCGACCAGGATCAGAACGGTCAGCAGGTGCCAGGGCCAGAGGGGACGTTTCTTCTTGGTCACGGGATATCTCGGGTACAACGTGGTGGCGGGCACACCCTGAAAGCGCCGAGGACCGCGCGGGCGGCCCTAGGCGACGCTGGCTTACTCCATATCCTTGAGCCAGTCGGTGTTCTTGAACCACTTGGCATGGATGCGATCGTAGGTGCCGTCCTTCTTGGCCTGGGCCAGGAAGTTATTGATCCAGTTGAGGCTGTCGTAGTCGCCTTTCTTCAGACCGAACGCCAGCGGTTCGTAGGTGAAGGGCTCTTCGATGAACAGCAGCTTGCCGGCGCCGGCCTTGGTGACCGCGACGACGTTGTACGGGGCGTCGTAGATGAAGGCATCGGCCTTGCCATTGACCACGTCCATCACTGCTTCCTGCTCATTGTCGAAGCCGTTGTACTTGGCCTGGGCGATCAGCTTCTTGGCGACCATTTCGCCGGTGGTGCCGATCTTCGAGGTGATGCGGTACTTCGGATCGTTGAGGTCCTTGTACGACTTCACGTCGTTGGCCAGTTCCTTGCGGATCAGCAGGGTCTGGCCAACCACGATGAAGGGCTCGGAGAAGTTGATCCGCAGGTTGCGTTCCTGAGTCAGGGTCATGCCCGAACCGATCATGTCGAACTTGTCGGTCAGCAGCGCCGGGATGATGCCGTCGTAGCCGGTGGAAACCAGTTCAAGCTTGACGCCCATGGCCTTCGCCATGGCCTTGAGCAGGTCGACTTCGAAGCCGATGATCTCGCCCCGCTTGTTGGTCATCTCGAAGGGCATGTAGGTCGGGTCCATGCCGACGCGCAAGGTGCCACGCTTGACCACATCGTCGACCATGCCGGCGTGGGCGAGGCCGCTCAGGGCACAGGCAGATAACAGCAATGACGCGAGAAATCGTTTCATTTCATCTCCAGAAAGAGGCAGTTTCCATGGAAGCTCGCCGAACGGCCGGGCCGTTCGCTGGCGGCGCATGCTAACCGCAGGCGCCGCTCAAGGCGAGCCAGGATGAGGCAAGAAAGGAGCCAATCGTCGTGCGACAGATCAGCTTTCGAGCAGGAAAGTCACTGGCCCGTCGTTCACCAGATGCACCTGCATGTCGGCACCGAAGCGCCCGCTGGCCACCTGCGGATGACGCGCACTGGCCTGCGCCAGCAGATGCTCGAACAGCGCACGGCCCTGCTCCGGCGGCGCCGCGCTCGAGAAGCTCGGGCGCAGGCCGCTGCGGGTGTCGGCGACCAGGGTGAACTGGGAAACCAGCAGCAGGCCGCCACCGACGTCGCCCAGCGAGAGGTTCATCTTGCCGGCGGAATCGGAGAACACTCGGTAGTTGAGCAGCTTGTGCAGCAGGCGCTCGGCGCTGGCCATATCGTCATGCTTTTCGACGCCAACCAGTGCCAGCAGACCCTGGTCGATCGCACCGACGGTCTCGCCCTGCACCTCGACGCGTGCACCACGCACGCGCTGCAACAGTGCCTTCACGCCTCTTCCAGAGGCAGATCCAGCAGGCGCCGGGCCATTTCGTTGGTCGCGCGCACCAGTGCATCGATGATGCCCGGCTCGGAGGCCGCGTGGCCGGCTTCGCGGACGATCTGCAGTTCGCTGTTCGGCCAGGCCTGGTGCAGCTCCCAGGCGTTGTCCAGCGGCGTGACCACGTCGTAGCGGCCATGCACGATGACGCCCGGCAGGTGGGCGATCTTCGGCATGTCTCGCAGTAGCTGGTTGGGTTCGAGGTAGGCGTCGTTGATGAAGTAGTGGCACTCGATCCGCGCGATGGACAGCGCGCGCTCGTGGAAGCGCTCGACCGTCTGCGGATTGGGACGCAGCGTAAGCGTGCGCCCTTCCCAGCAGGCCCAGGCCTTGGCCGCGCCCATCTGGGCGATCTGATCGCTGCCGGTGAGGCGCTTGTAGAACGCCTGGACCAGATCGCCGCGCTCTTCCTGCGGGATCGGCGCCAGGTAATCCTGCCAGTAATCGGGGAACAGCCGGCTGGCGCCTTCCTGGTAGAACCAGGAAATCTCCTGCGGCCGGCAGAGGAAGATGCCGCGCAGGATCAGCGCGTGCACGCGCTCGGCGTGGGTCTGCGCGTAGGCCAGCGACAGCGTCGAGCCCCAGGACCCGCCGAACAGCACCCACTTGTCGATGCCCAGGTGCTCGCGGATGCGCTCCATGTCGGCCACCAGGTCCCAGGTGGTGTTGTTCTCCAGGCTCGCATGCGGGGTCGAGCGCCCGCAGCCGCGCTGATCGAAGGTGACGATGCGGTACAGCCGCGGGTCGAAGAAGCGCCGCGACAGCGAATCGCAACCGGCACCCGGGCCGCCGTGCACGAAGAGTACCGGCAAACCCTCCGGCGAACCGCTTTCGTCGACATATAGCTGGTGCGTGTCATCCACCGCCAGCTCATGGCGCGCGAAAGGTTTGATCTCCGGATACAACGTTTCCATTGCTGCGCTCCCGTAGTTGACGAAGGACCCCGGCGGGTACTGCCGTGCTGTCTTGGCGGGCATCATAACCATGAATGGCCGAACTCGGGATGACCGCCGGTTCATTTATCTGGCGGCCGCGACCCGCGCCCTCCGGCTCTCAGAAAAGGTAGGGAATGAACATCCGGCTGCGCTGCATGTAGAGGCGGTAGGCCTCGCCGAAATAGGCCAGGCATTCGGTCTCGTCGCGCCGCGCCGCCCGATGCAGCAGCAGGCTGGCGACGCCGGCCAGGAGTAGCGACAGCGGGCCGATCTGCTTGCAGCAGATGCCCCAGGTCAGCAGCAGCAGGGAGCAGTACAGCGGATGGCGGATGAAGCGGTAGATCCCGCCGGTCACCAATTGCGAGGTTCGCTCGAAGTCGAACAGCTCGGCGTCGCCGCGCCGACTGCGGCTCGGCCGACCGTAACGCAGCAGTTGGTAGAGGCCGAGGAACAGCACCGCCAGCGAACCGAACAGCAGAACCCAGGACACCTTCTGATGCAGCGCAAAGCGGTCCTCGAACCACACCGGCGCGTTCATCACGAACAGCGCGAGCATCGCCTCCCAGGCAAAAAAACGGTAGAAGCCATGCGAGTTCGGCCGGCGCAGGGCCTGCCACGAGACGGCTGTCAGAACCAGGCTTCCCAGCAGGAATCCCAACCATTGCTGCCACATCATCCCTATCCTTCTCCTACCCCGATCGTCCAACGGCCGAGACCACGCGGCCGCCGACCCCTCTGTTACACTGCCAGCCCCTTCGCCCCGACCGCAAGCAATGGACCGCGATCAACTGCACAGGCTGCTGCCGCATCAGGGTGAAGCCCTCTGGCTGGATCGCCTGATCGAGCACGACCCCGAGCGCATCGTCGGCCTTACCGCCTGGCATCACCTCGCCGTTTTCGGCGACGAGGCCTCGCCGTGCCTGCTGTTCGAAGCCGCCGCGCAGCTATGTGCGGCGCATGGTGCCCTGTATGGCGTCGACGACTCCATCGAGATGGCGCTGGTCGGCAAGCTCTCGCAGCTCCTCCTGCACCACGAACCGCAACGCCGCGACGGCGCCCTGCAGGTCAGCGCGACGCAGGAGGCCCTGAGCCCGGCCGGTGCGCTGTACGCCTTCGCCGTGCATGCCGAGGAGCGCCTGCTGCTGGACGGCAAACTGCTGCTGGTGCTGGTCCATGCTTGAACTGGAAGGGCTCGGTTTTCGCTATCCGGGCGCGGAGTCGCCGGCGCTGGAGAACATCCACCTGCAGCTGGAACCGGGCCAGTGCCTGGGCCTGCTCGGCAGCAACGGCGCGGGCAAGACCACCCTGCTCTCGCTGATCAGCGGCGTGCTGCAGCCGCAACAGGGTGAGATCCGCTGGCGCGGCCCGCGCCGCCTGGCCCTGGTGCCGCAACAACTGGCGTTCTACGCCGGGCTGAAGGTGCGCGAGAACCTCGAGCTGTTCGCCGACCTCTACCGCCTGCGCGGCGCCGAACGGCGCGACCTGATGGAACGCTGCATCGCCAGCACGGCGCTGGAAGACAAGCTGTCGCACCGCGCCGAGCGACTCTCCGGCGGCGAGCAGCGCCGTCTTAACTTCGCCATCGGACTGCTGCAACCGGCCGCGCTGTACCTCTTCGACGAAGCCACCGTGGGCGTCGACGCGCGCAGCCGCCAGTTGCTCCTGGAAGCCGTGGAGGCGCTCGCCGCCAGCGGCAAGTCGGTGATCTACACCAGTCACTACCTCGAGGAAGTCGAGCGCGTGGCACAACGCATCTTCCTGCTGCACGAAGGCCGCGTGCGCCTGGATGTGGACACGCGGGAGTTGCTCGGCGATGAACACGGCCTGTTGCTGGAGTGGCCCCGGCAGGCTCCGCCGGGCCTGGATGAGCTGCTCGCCGGGTTGCAGCTGACGGCGGAAGCGATCCCCCACGGAATCCGCATCGCCGCGCTGGACGGCCATCAGCTCCAGGCCATCAGCGACTTCATCGCCAGGCAGAACGAATTGCCCAGCCTGCTGCGCTTCGGCCGCCCGTCGCTCGAGCAACTGTACCTGCGCCTCAACGGGGGAAGACTGTGAGACTGCGCGCCCTGGTCCGCAAGGAAGCGTTGCTGCTGGCGCGCGATCCGCATGCGCTGGCGGTGCTGTTCGTCATGCCGGCGCTGTTCCTGCTGCTGATGGCCTTCGCCATGTCCAGCTACCTGCAGGACCGCCCGCCGCCGCTCAGCCTGGTGCTGGAAGCGGCGCAGGCCAGCGACTCGAGCCGATTCTTCGCCGACGCCCTGCAGGCGCAGCTGCCCGACAGCCGCCTGCTCGCCGACAGCCCCGAAGCGCTGAGCCGGGTGATCCTCCCGCCGGACTTCGACAGCACATTGCTGGATACGCCGCACCAGGGGCCGACGCTGAGCTTCCCGGCGCGGGTCGACAGCCTGTCGCGCCAGCGCGTGCGCGGCGCGGTGACCATCGCCCTGGCGCAGACCCGCCTGCTCGCCTACCTGCAGGACAGCGGCGCGCTGGACGGCGACCTGACGCCGGCGCAGCGCTTGCACCTGGTTCAGGAGCGCACGCAAAGCACGATCGAGGAACAGGACCAGTTGCTCAGCGGCGAGCTCAGCGGCCGCGCCAACGCCACCCAGCTGAGCGTGCCGGCCTGGCTGATCTTCGGCATGTTCTTCGTGGTGCTGCCGATGGCGGGCGGCTTCCAGCGCGAGCAGCAGAGCGGCGCCCTGCTGCGTTTTCGCGGCCTCGGGCTGAGCCTCGCCACGCTGGCCCTGAGCAAACTGCTGCCCTACCTGGCGATCAACCTGCTGCAGTTCGCCCTGCTTCTCGCCCTCGGCCACTACGGCTTGCCGCTGCTCGGCCTGCCCGCACTGAGCCTGCCCGGCAGCCCGCTGGCCTACGCCCTGCTGGCGCTGAGCATCGGCCTCGCCACCGGCAGCCTCGGCCTGTTGCTGGCGGCCCTGGCGCGCAGCGCCGAACAGGCGCTGTTGCTCGGCGGCGGGCTGAATATAATCCTCGCCGCGCTCGGCGGGATCATGGTCCCGAAGAGCGTGATGCCCGCCGCTATGGCCCGGCTGGCCGAGCTCTCGCCGATGAGCTGGGCGCTGGATGCCTTCCTGACCCTGCTGGTGGGCCACGGCTCGCTGGCCGACGTCGCCCCCTACTGCGCGCGCCTGCTGCTCTTCGCCCTGGTGCTGGGCGCTGGCGGGTTGCTCCTGTTCCGTAAACGAGTGCAGCAAACGCAATGGACAACACACAACTAGAAGAACAGCTCAAACGTCTGCTGATCGTCGAATGCGACAAGGAAGACGATATCGACTGGCAGAGCATCTCCGACGACGAGCCGCTGTTCGGCCAGAAAAGCCGCGTGCAGATGGACAGCCTCGACGCCCTGCAAGTCTCGCTGGCGCTCCAGCGGCACTACGGCGTGCGCATCGAAGGCGCCAAGGACGGTCGGCGCATCCTCAACAGCATCGCCAGCATCGCCGCCTTCATCAGGCAGCAGCCGTGACGCCGGTCTACCTGCAACGCGGTGCCCTGCACTGCGCGCTGGGCGACGACCTGGCCACCGCCAGCCGTGCCCTGCGCGAAGGGCAGCGGGCACCCGGCCGTGAGTTCGTGCTGCATGAAGTGCAGGAGCCGCGCACCTACCTGAATGTGCCGGCGAACGAGGAAAGCCTCGACGCACGCCTGGATCGTCTGCTGGGCGAGACCCTCGGGGCCGATTACGGCGTGCTGGACGACTGCCTGCTGATCGTCGCCAGCACCGCGCTGGATATCGTCGAGCTGGAAACCCTGGCGGCGACGCGCGGCGAGTTCGTGCCAAACGACTCCACCTCGCTGGATCGGCTTGCCGGGCAACTGGGCGAGCGCTGGGGGTTCGCCCAGGCTTACACCCTGAACACTGCCTGCACCAGCGCTGCCAATGGCCTGCTATATGGCGCCCGGCAACTGGCCGCCGGGCCTTTTGCCCGTGTGCTGGTACTGGCCTTTGAAACGCCGAGTGCGGTGGCCATGCAGGGCTTTGGCGCCCTCAATCTGCTGAGTTCCAGCGGCCGCTATCGTCCGTTTCACCCCGAGCGCGACGGCCTGGTCCTCGGCGAAACCTACTGCGCCGTCCTGCTCGACCTGCAACCCGGAAGCGCGCCGCTGGCCCGCCTTCTCGGCGGCTTCAGCGCCTGCGACACCACCAGCCTGACCACCACCCGCGAAGACGGCAGCCACATCGACTGGGTAATGCGAAAAGCCCTGACCAGCGCCGGGCGCGATGCCGGCGATATCGCCCTGATCAAGCTGCATGGCACCGCCACCCAGGCCAACGACCACGCCGAAACCAACGGCATGCTCAGCCTCTACGCCGAGCGCATGCCCGCCCTGTGCGTGCTCAAACCCTGGCTCGGCCACACCCTCGGCGCCTGCGGCCTGAGCGAAACCCTGCTGCTGATGCACGCCCTGCAACAGGGGCCTCTGCCGGGGCTGGACTACGCCTCCGAGGCCAGCCTGCCGCTCAGCAGCCAGCCCGTTCACCTGGCCGATAACGCCTTGGTGCTGGCCAATTTCTTCGGTTTTGGCGGCAACAACGCCAGCCTGGTGCTGCAAGGCTGCGGGGGTGAGCGATGACGGTTATCGCCGCCAGCGAAATCCACGGCCTGGCCACGACCGGCGACAAGGACCTGAAAGCCGCGCTGAACCAGCACCTGAGCACCCCGCCGCGACGCATCGACCGGCTGATCTCGCAGGCGTTGCTGGGCGGTGCGTTGATCAAGGCAGGCATCCGCAGCGACTGCGGCCTGTACCTCGCCTCCCACCACCCGGCGCGGCCGACCATGATCGCCCTGCTGGAAGCGGTGTGCGTGCAGCACAAGCAGCCCAAGCCGTTCGAGTTCGTGAATAGCGTCAGCAATGCCGCCGGCTTTCATGTGGCGCAGCAGTTGGGGCTGGAAGGACCGAATCTCTTCATCGGCGCCGGGGCGAAGGTGTGGTCGCAGCTGTCGAATCTGGCGCGGCTGGATTTGCAGGAGGGCGTGGTGAGCCAGGCGTTGCTTTTGGTCGTGGATGAGCGGGGGGATTTTTGTGTGCGCGGGGTGTTGCTGGAGGGGCGCGATGCTCTGGCCGCCGATAGCTTTGAAGCGCTGACGGCGGGTGTGGAGGTACAACGCCTCGATCTCGGCGCCACGGTCTGAACCGCGACCCTCTCCCCTAGCCCCTCTTCCGCAAGCGGGCGAGGGGAACCGATCACCTATCTCCCAGCCAACGCACGATTCGCTTTCGCCCGGCAGAGGCCCTGCGCCGGCATCAGCCCTTGCGCTTCGCCCACGCCCCCAACTCTTTCATCAACTCCCGCTCCTGCAAGGCAATCCCCCGCAACGAATCGGCGATCGGCGCAAGGTTAGGCGCTTCGGTTTTGCTGCGGCTGGCCCGTACGCAGGCCGAGGCGAACTGGCGCCAATCGTCGCCAATGGCGGTCAGCCGCGCCGAGGCTTCACCCAGGGACGCGTCGCCCAGCCTCTCGCCAGCCTCCTGGAGGAAGCTGGCATACATGAAGCGAAAACCCGCCCCGCCGGTGCCAATCTCTTCCTGCATGCGCACGATGTGGGTAAGGTACAGCCGGTTGTACTTGGCCTGCGCCGGGTCGAGCCGGGCGATGCGATCGGCCAGGTGCTGGATGCCGCGAATCCCGATCCACGGCAGCGGCATGCCGTCGAGGATGCGTGTGGTGGCCAGCACGCCCTTGCGGATCAGGCGATCCCAGTCCTGTTCCAGCGGCACGTCATCGAGCCAGTACATCAAGCCCTTGGCGGCCAGCGCGCCCTTGGCGAAGCGCGCCTTCTGCAGATCCTCGGCGGCGCAGCGCATCGGCTGCTCGAACACCGGGTCGCTGATCAGGTACTCGTTGCCCTCGCGGCCGTAGGCCAGCAGGTTGTGCGCATTGAAGTGAAAGCGCATTTCCGGCGGGAAGTACGGCAGCCAGAACACCGAACTCTGCAGGCCGGCGAGGCGCCCGGCGTCGAGCGCCGCGTCCAGCTCGCGGCGGCCCTGCTCCGGGTTGCCGAAGGTGCGGCTGTGCAGCCGCGCGCCAAGGCGCTTGCTCAGCGTTTTGATCAGGTGGCGCGGCGGCATGCGGTAGGCGATCAGCGGCATGCCGCTGAGTTTGACGATCGGCAGGTAGGCGAACGCCAGCCCGGAAGCCAGGCCGAACGCCATCGGTTCGCTCATCGGTAGCCCGGCGTGGGTCAGCAGGCTGGCCATCACGCCGCTTTCGCAATGGGCGCTCTGGCGGTGTCGGAAAACGCTCATGCCAAATCCTTCTGGTAGCCCAGCAGTTCCTCGAGCGGCAGGCCGAACGCCTCCGCGTAGCGCGCCAGGATCGACGCCGGCAGATGGCGGTACACCTCGGCACGGAAATGCCGGCGGATGCGCCACTGCCAGAGTCCGGTGATCTGCCCCAGCGCCGGCTCGTCCAGGCGATAGCGGTACATCAGGCACTTGAGCGGCGATGCCTCGCCACGCTGCCAGGCGCCCAGCGCCTCGGCCTCATGCGCCTCCAGCTCGGCGACCGCCAGTTGCGTGGCATAGGCTTCGCGCTCCCAGCCGTCGCTCTGCGCGCGCTGGTAGTGGCCGCTGGCATCCACCGCGTAGACCAGCTTGCTGTGCCCGCCGTAGGTGGAACTGTGATCCTGCGGAACCTCGTCAAGCTTCATCGCCGACCACCGTCAGATGCATGAAGGCGCTGGAGAAGCGCCCGCTTTCCGGGACGTAGCAGAGCAGCCGCTCGCCGCTGCGCAGGCGGCCGCCGTTGAACAGTTCCTCGAGCATGATGAAGATCGACGCCGCGCCGGTGTTGCCCTTGCGGGTCAGGTTGGTGAACCAGCGCTCCTGGGGAATCGGCAGGTCGGCGTTGGCCAGGCCGACGGCGAGGCGCTCGCGGAAGAACTGCGAGGAATAGTGCGGCAGGAAATGCTCGATATCGCCGACGCGCAGTTCGCGGCGCGCCATGATCCGCTGCAACGCCTGCTCGACGGTGTACTTGACGATGTTCTCGTTGAGCAGCTTGACGTTCTGCTTGATCGCCATCACCGAGCGGCGATTGCGCTCCTCGGCGTCGAAGCGGCTCCAGCCGGTCAGCCGGTCGTCCTGCATGTCGGCGCCGGCGTACATGCACGGCGGCATCTGGTCGGCGAAGGAGTAGATGTCGATCCAGTCGACGCGCAGGCTGAGTCCGCGTGCATTCGGCCGGCCCTGCAAAAGCACCGCGCCGGCGCCGTCGGAGAGCATCCAGCGCAGGAAGTCCTTCTCGAAAGCGATCTCCGGGTGGCTCTCCAGATCGTCGACGCGGCTTTCGTACTCGGCGTTGAAGTTGCGCGCCTGCATCAGCGTCGAGGCGACCTCCGACCCGCAGGCCACAGCGTTGCGGCTCTCGCCGCTGGCGACGCTCATCCAGGCGTACTTCAGTGCGCTCATGCCGCACAGGCAGATACCTGCGGTGGACACCACCTCGCACGGCGGATTGCCCAGCTCGCCGTGGACCATCACCGCGTGGTTGGGCATCACCTGGTCGGGCGAGGAACTGCTGGCGACCAGGCAATCGAGCGCGTCCAGCTCGAAACCCTCACCGGCCAGGCCGCGGATCGCCTCCGCGCTGAGCTGCGCGTTGCTCATGCTCGGCTCGCCCGTGGCGGGGTCGATCACGTAATGGCGCTGGGTGATGCCGTTGCTGCGCAGGACCAACTTGCGCGCCCGCGACGGCTTGCCGCCGACCAGCCCCAGGCGCGCCTCCATCTGCTCGTTGTCGACGGCGTCGTGGGGCAAGAAAGCACTGATGCGATTGATGAATACAGGTTGAACCACGGGATTCCTCGGTCGAGTCACTCGCCGGACGGGCCGGCGAAGTAGTCCTTTTGACGCTGCGTCCGCGCCCTGAACAGCGGCGCCAGCACCTTCTTCAGCAGTGCGCCGACGGGCACCACGGTGATGATCAGGCTGATCAGAAAGACGATATAGAGCACCAGCCCGGCGCCGCGTCGACGGCTCTGCTGCGGGCCCAGCGCGCTGAGCAGGCGGCTCCACAGCTGAAAGCTACGGTTGCCCACGATCTCGCTGCCGATCAGTTTCTCGTCCACCTTCACCGCGCCGAGCCCACGCAACATCGGCTGCTCGAGCGGCAGGGCGTCGGCCGTCAGGCGCCGCGCGATGGCTTCGCCAAAACGGCCGGCCGCGCTGATCTCCGCGTCCGCGATGCCGGCTTCAGGTACCCAGTGATAGGGCTTGCGGCGGCCGGTGAACATCCACAGCGGCGTGGCGAGGAAGCTGGCGGCGGTGCCGCATGCGTCGGTGAGGGCAACGTTGTCGAGCAGACGCGCGCCCAGCTGCGCCAGCCTGGCCTTGACCTTCTCCTGCGCCATCAGCCACATGTTGCGACAGCCGATCAGCGTCACCACGGGCCGCCCGCGCAGCAGGCGCGCCGCCTCCGGTGAAGCGAGGAAGCTGGTCAGCGGCAGCGACGGCGAAAGGAACCAGACCTGGTAGGCCAGGATAATCAGGTCGTAGTCTTTCCCGGCGTCCACCGCCAGAGGCCGCAGCGGCTGCGGCTTCATCAGCACGGTTTCGGGAAAGATGCGGAAAAAACCGAGAAACGGCCAGGGGAACGGGTAAGGTTGGGCCGGCTCCAGCGGCAGGAAATCCACCTGGATGTCGGCATCCGCCTGCAACGGCGCGCAGACCGATCGAACCAGTCGATTCAGCTGGCCGGTTTGCGAGTAATGAACCACCAGTACCTGACGCATACCCTGCCAATCCCTGCAAAATGTTGCGAATTATGCCACAGACGTTTTTTCAAACCGTAACCCGGACGACACGCTGCGTGATGCTCTGGATGGCCCTGGGCGGGACGGTGTTGGCCGGCGATATCCGCCTGGTTCTCGAAGGACGACAGAAGGGCGGCGACGTGCACGTCGCGCTGCTGCCTGGCGACAGCCTGGAATGGTCGGGGCAGCCCCTGCGCACGCTACAGGGCAACGAGGCGACGCTGGTGCTGGGCGACGTACCCACCGGCCGCTACGCCGTGCAGGTCTACCAGGACCTCGACGGCAACGGCCAACTGAACCTCAGCCCACGCGGCCTGCCGCTGGAGCCGGTGGGGTTCTCTGGCAATCCCTCGCTGCTAAGCGGCAAGCCCCGACCCGATCAGTGCCTGTTCACCCACGGCGAGCAGGACACCGTGCTGAGCATCCGCCTGCAAAGCCGCCGTCAGTAGGACTACGGCTGTCGCCAGATCAGCTGGCTGACGTCGTATCCCTGCCCGCGGGCCACGCCGAGCAGGCGTTCGCGGGTGGCGGCGTCGACCTCGGGCGTGCGCGAGAGCAGCCACAGGTACTTGCGGTTCGGGTGGCCGACGAGCGCGGTGCGGTAGTCGTCGTCCAGGTAGAGCACCCAGTACTCGCCGCGGGTCAGGCCGGGGAAGAGCCTGCTGAACCAATTGTCGAAACGTACCCAGAGCTTGTCCGTGCGCCCCTCGACCTGCGGCACGGCCTCGCCGACCGCCTCCTGCCATTCGCCACTGGCGGTCTTGCAGCGGTTGCGCACGCCGACGGCGCCGTCGGCCCGCAGGTTGTAGCGGGCCTCGGACTGCACGCAATTGCGCTGGAAGAACATCGGCAAGCGCGCCAGTTCGTACCAGGTGCCCTGGTAGCGCTGCAGGTCGACGGCGGCGACGGTGCGCGGCGGCGATGGCGCATCGCCGGACGCGCAGGCGCTAAGCAGCAGGGCGGCGAAGACAGCGAATAGCAGGCGCATGGCGAACTCCTCACTTGAGGCCCTGGCCGGAGAACATCACCACCTTGCCGGCGGCGTACTGCACGCTGATGAAGGTTTTCTGGTCGCCCCAGGTGCAACTGGACACACCCATGGCGCCTGAACATTCGGTCGGCTCGCCGAGCAGCGCCTCGACTTCGGCCTTGCTCATGCCGGGGCCGATCTTGGCGTAGTTTTCCTGGTTGATCTTGCTGCAGCCGGCCATCAGCAGGCAGGCCAGTACGGCAGAGAAGCGCAAGGACATGATGTGATGCTCCTGATTGGAAAGGCCGCGGCTCAGAAGCGCGAACCGGGCCGACGCAGAAAGTCTTTTTCCTCATCGGTGGACAGCCGACCGAGGATCTCGTTGCGATGGGGAAAGCGGCCGAAAAGGGCGATGACGTCCCGGTGCTTGCGGGCGAAGGCAAGGAAGTCGTCGAAGATCGCGCGCTCCTCGTCATGGTGCAGGTCCGCGAGCGCGGCGAACGCCACCACACCGCGTTCCTGGCGACCGAGGTCTTCGGCGTGCTCCAGCACCAGATAGCAGAACGCCTGCCGGATCGGCGCCAAGGCGTTTACCAGGCCCTGCGCCAGGCCTCGATCGAGCAGCGCCTGGGCCGCGGCATCGCTGGCGAAGGCTTCGGGTTTGCCTCGATGGATCATCCGCGGAAGCTGATCGAGCAGGATCAACAGCGCGAGCCAGCCGTCGGGCGTTTGCGCCCAGTCGTCCAGCTCGCCCTGCAACGCCTGGGCGGCGAGCCCGCCGAAACGCTCGCGGGCTTCGTCATCCTGAGCCTGCCGGTAGCCGAACCACAGGCGGTTGCGCTGCGCGGCGATCTGGCTCGCCGTGCGGCCCTCGCCGAACCACCAGTGCAGCAGCGGTTGCCAGGGCGCCGGCGTTCCGGAGTCAGGCCTGATGGTGATACCCGGTGACGCGCTCGACCTCTTCCCTGGAGCCGAGGAAAACGGCGACCCGCTGGTGCAGCGAGGTCGGCTGGATATCGAGGATGCGCTGGTGGCCGTCGGTGGAGGCGCCACCAGCCTGCTCGATCAGCATCGACATCGGGTTGGCCTCGTACATCAGGCGCAGCTTGCCGGGCTTGGACGGATCGCGCGAATCGCGCGGGTACATGAACAGGCCGCCACGGGTCAGGATGCGATGCACATCGGCCACCATCGAGGCGATCCAGCGCATGTTGTAGTCCTTGCCCAGCGGGCCGGCCTTGCCTTCCAGCAATTCGTTCACGTAGCGCTGCACCGGAGCTTCCCAGTGGCGCTGGTTGGACATGTTGATGGCGAACTCGGCGGTGCTTTCCGGCACGCGGATGTCGTCATGGGTGAGCACCCAGCTGCCCATCTCGCGGTCCAGGGTGAAACCCTTCACGCCATCGCCCAGGGTCAGGATCAGCATGGTCTGCGGGCCGTAGATGGCGTAACCGGCGGCGACCTGCTTGGTGCCCGGCTGGAGGAAGGCCTCCTCGCCCAGCGGCTCGTTCTGGCTGAAGCATTCGCCCGGGCAGCGCAGCACCGAGAAGATGGTGCCGACCGAGACGTTGACGTCGATGTTCGAGGAACCGTCCAGCGGGTCGAAGGTGAGCAGGTAGGCGCCTTTAGGGTACTGGCCGGGAATCTGGTAGGCGTTGTCCATTTCTTCGGACGCCATGCCGGCCAGGGTGCCGCCCCACTCGTTGGCTTCCAGGAGAATTTCGTTGGAGAGCACGTCGAGCTTCTTCTGCACTTCGCCCTGCACGTTCTCGGTGCCCATGCTACCCAGCACGCCGCCCAGCGCGCCCTTGGAGACCGCATGGCTGATTTCCTTGCAGGCGCGCGCCACCACCTCGATGAGGAAGCGCAGGTCAGCCGGCGTGTTGTGACTGCGGGTTTGCTCGATCAGGTAGCGGCTGAGGGAAACGCGGGACATGGAAGACTCCAGGTATGAAGGGGGGGAAACCCGCGCAGTTTAGCGCGACTCGGCAGGCAATGCTGCGTCAGACCGGGCTACCCCCGCGGAGTTCAGCGAAGCGGCGCAGGGCGTCTCGCCCGCGGGGCGACCCCGAGGCGGTCGACGCCCGCAGCGCGCGCCACAAACACCTTTCCGCGGCCATGAAAAAGCCCCGCCATGGCGGGGCTTTTGCTCGACCGGAACACGGGGCGCTCACGCTCTCGCACGCTGGAGCCGGCCCGGCATTTCCAACACCGGACCGTGGACAGGCACTTACAGGCCGGCAGCGGACCGCAGCGCCTCGGCGCGGTCGGTCTTTTCCCAGGTGAAGGTGGTGAAGGTGTCGTCGCCCAGCGTGACCTGTTCCGGCGTGCGCCCGAAGTGGCCGTAGGCGGCGGTGGCCCGGTACATCGGGTGCAGCAGGTCGAGCATCTTGGTGATGGCGTAGGGACGCAGGTCGAAGTGCTCGCGGACCAGGGCGATGATCTTGTCGTCGCCGATCCTGCCGGTGCCGAAGGTGTTGATCGAGATCGAGGTCGGCTGGGCTACGCCGATGGCATAGGACACCTGGATTTCGCAGCGCTCGGCGAGGCCGGCGGCGACGATGTTTTTCGCCACGTAGCGGCCGGCATAGGCGGCCGAGCGGTCGACTTTGGACGGGTCCTTGCCGGAGAACGCGCCACCGCCGTGGCGGGCCATGCCGCCGTAGGAGTCGACGATGATCTTGCGGCCGGTCAGGCCGCAGTCGCCCACCGGGCCGCCGATGACGAAGTTGCCGGTCGGGTTGATGTGGAACTGGGTGCCGTTGTGCAGCAGTTCGGCCGGCAGGACATGCTTGATGATCAGCTCCATCACGCCGTCGCGCAGGTCGGCCAGCGAGACGTCCGGGTTGTGCTGGGTGGACAGCACCACGGCGTCGATGCCGACCACCTTGCCGTTCTCGTACTGGCAGGTGACCTGGGATTTCGCGTCCGGGCGCAGCCACGGCAGCAGGCCCGACTTGCGCGCTTCGGCCTGGCGCTGGACCAGGGCGTGGGAGAAACGGATCGGCGCCGGCATCAGCACGTCGGTCTCGTTGCTGGCGTAGCCGAACATCAGGCCCTGGTCGCCGGCGCCCTGGTCTTCCGGCTTGGCGCGGTCGACGCCCTGATTGATGTCCGGGGACTGCTTGCCAATGATGTTCATCACGCCGCAGGTGGCGCCGTCGAAACCGACGTCGGAGCTGGTGTAGCCGATGTCGCAGATGACGTCGCGGACGATCTGCTCCAGGTCGACCCAGGCACTGGTGGTGACCTCGCCGGCAACGATGGCCACGCCGGTCTTGACCAGGGTTTCCACGGCCACGCGGGCGTGCTTGTCCTGGGTGATGATGGCGTCGAGAACGGCATCGGAAATCTGGTCAGCGATCTTGTCCGGATGTCCTTCGGACACCGACTCGGAGGTAAACAGAGAATATTCGCTCATCGATCGGTTCCTATTCTTTACCGGTTGATGTGGGGTGATCGGGCTTGGCGAAGTGCCGAACCTGGATCTGGAAGCCGTTTCTCAGGCCAATGTAGAGACTCTCGCCACTGGCGAGCCCCGCGGCATCGGCCCAGCGGGCCAGGTCGTCCTGCTCGAAACCCAGCCAGAGATCGCCGCAGGCCGTCCTGGCCCAGCTCTGGTCGTGGCTGCAGAGCTCGGTGATCAGCAGGCTGCCGCCCGCCTTCACCAGCCCCGCCAGGTGTTTCAGCGCATCCGCCGGCGCTGCCAGGTGATGCAGCACGAGGTTCAGCACGACGCAATCCGCCGCCGGCTGCGGTTCGACCAGCGCATCGGCGAGGAGCAGTTCGACGTTGTCGAGGCCCTCGCGCGCGCAGCGCCCGCGGGCCAACTCGAGCATCGCCGGGCTGTTGTCCAGCGCGGTGACGCGGCTGAAGCGGCGCGCCAACTCGGGCAGGAATCCGCCGTCACCGGGGCCGACCTCGATGGCCGTGGCATGCGCCGGAAAGCTCAGCGCATCGAGCAGCGCGAGCACGCTTTCGCGGTACTGCGGTAGCCCGGCGATCAGGTCCTGCTGGGCCTGAAAGGTGTCCGCCATGCGGGCGAAGAAATCGCGACTGGCCGCCGCGCGCTGCGCGTGCACTGCGACGATCCGCGCCAGGCAGTCTTCCGGCAGTTGCAACTGATCGGCCTCTTCGAGCAGCGCCGCGTGCAGGCGCCCGCCGAAACTGTCGGCCTGCGGCAGCGCACGCCGGTAAAAGATCGCATTGCCCTCGCGCCGGGTTGCCACCAGGCGTGCCTGGGCCAGCACCTTGAGGTGATGGCTGATGCCGGACTGGCCGATGGCGAAGATCTGCGCCAGTTCGAGCACACCGAAGGAATCGTTGGCCAGGGCGCGCAACACGTTCAGACGCAGCGGATCGCCGCCGGCCTTGCACAGGGCGGCCAGCTCGTCGCTCGGTTCGAACCGCAGGTGCGGCATGCGCAGGTTGTTCATAGGGACCGAAGTCTAGTCGGGGGATTTACATCGGGCAACGGCAATATCAAAAAGTTTTGATATTGCATGCCGCACGTCAACCCGCATTGGCCAGCGCGAGGAATGCCGCTGGCGCCGGGCTCAGGCTGTCGGCCTTGCGCCAGATAACGTGGAGGTCGCGGACGATGTCCAGATCGCGCACATCCAGGCGCACCAACTGGCCGCTGGCCAGTTCGCTGTCCACCACCCGCTCGGACAGCCAGGCGATGCCCACCCCGCCGGAAATCAGGTGTTTGAGCGCCTCGGTGCTGCCGATGGACATCCGCGCGCGCAGCGCCAGGCCATGCTCGGCGTAAGCCTGCTCGATGCTCGCCCGCGCCCCGGAACCGGGCTCGCGCATGTACAGCGCGTGACCGTCCAGCTCAGCCGCCAGCAGTCCGCGGCGCCGCGCCAGCGGATGGCTCGGCCCTACCACCGGCAGCAGCGCGTCGCGGGCGAGCAGGCGGTGCGCATAGTCCGCCTGAACGAACGGCCCCTCGACGAAGCCCAGGCTGATGCTGGCGTCGTCCAGCTGATCGGTGACCACCTGGGTATTGCTCACCAGCAGCTCGACGAAGACCTCCGGGTAGCACGCGCGGAACCGGTTGATCAGCGTCGGCAGCAGGTAGGTACCCAGCGTGGCGCTGGCGCCCAGGCGCAATTCGCCGGTCGCCAGGCTGGCGAAATCGCGCAGGTCGCGCTCGGCCGCCTGTTCCAGGGAGAAGATGCGCTGGGCGTACTGGCGCAGGCGTTCGCCGCCTTCGGTCAGGCTCACGCCGCGCGGCCGCCGGTCGAATAGGCTGACGCCGATGCTGGCTTCGAGTTCGCGGATTTCGCGGGTCACCGCCGGCTGGCTGATGAACAGCCTGGCGGCCCCGGCGCTGATGCTGCCCGCTTCGGCGACGGCGAGGAACACACGCAGATGATGAAGGTTCATACTGTTTAAGCATGCCGTTAATGCTGAATATGTATTTTTAATATGGCACGCCGATTCATAGGCTGGCGACCTTCGCTGAGATAGCTGCCGGAGCCGCCCCAATGCTTCGCCCCTTCACCCGCCTGCCCGAGCCCTGGGCCTTCGTTCGTCACTTCACGCCCAACTGGTTCGCCATGACCATGGGCACCGGCGTGCTGGCGCTGGTCATCGCCAACCTGCCGTGGGCCTTCGCCGGTCGCGACGACCTGGCCTTCGCCCTCTGGCTGATCAATGCGCTGCTGTTCGTGACCTTCAGCCTGCTGTTCGCCGCCCGCTGCCTGCTGTTCCGCGACACCTTCATGCCGATGCTCACGCACCCGGTGCAGTCGATGTACCTCGGCGCGATCCCCATGGGCCTGGCGACGCTGATCAGCGGCATGACGCTGTTCGGCGCGCCGCATCTGGGCAATGGCGTCTATCCGCTGGCGCAGGCGTTGTGGTGGGTCGATGCACTGCTGGCGATGGGCACTGCGATGCTGGTGCCGTACCTGATGTTCACCCGCCAGGACCACGCACTGGAGAAGCTGACCGGCGTCTGGCTGCTGCCGATCGTCGCACCCGAGGTGGCCGCCAGCGCGGCCGGCGTGCTGGTGCCGCACCTGTCGCCGGAAGCCGCCCGGCAGATGCTCGCGGTGGGTTACCTGATGTGGGGCATGTCGCTGAGCCTGGCGTTCTCGCTGATCACCCTGGTGCTGCTGCGCCTGGCGCTGCACAAGCTGCCGGACACCGATTTCGCCGCCACCAGCTGGCTGCCTCTCGGACCGCTGTCCACCGGCTGCCTGGGCCTGCTGAGCATGGGCCGTGATGCCCCGCTGGCGTTCGCCGGCACGCCTCTGCAGGGCGCCGCCGAGCTGGCCCGCGACATCGGCCTGATCGGCGGCCTGGCGTTGTGGGGCGCGGCGCTCTGGTGGCTGGTCGCGGCGACGCTGTTCACCCGCCATTACCTGCGCGACCGCATGGCCTTCAACCTCGGCTGGTGGGGCTTCACCTTCCCGCTCGGGGTATTCAGCCTCGCCACGTTCGAGCTCTACCGGCTGACCGCGCTGTCGCTGTTCGGGGTGATCGGCGCCGCCACGGCGCTGCAACTGATCGCCGTCTGGACGCTGGTCATGCAGCGCACGCTTCGCGGCATCTGGCACGGCGAGCTGTTCAGCGCTCCCTGCCTGCGCAGAGCCGCCTGACGCGCCGCGCACGACTGGCCATCCGGCGCTGGCTGGCCCTGGCTCGCGGATCGCAGGAAGGCTCCTGGATGAGCGCGAACGGCTGATGAGGACGCGCGGAGCATGGACGCCCGACCGTCCGCGCTTCCGTCATTGCCCGATCACCTCCCGCTAAGCGAAAATAGCCGCCCTTTTTCGTCAGCCGTCTTTTACAAGACCCGCAGGAGATCAGCGATGCCCAGCCGTCGTGAGCGTGCCAATGCCATTCGTGCCCTGAGCATGGATGCCGTGCAGAAAGCCAACAGCGGCCACCCCGGTGCCCCCATGGGCATGGCGGACATCGCCGAAGTGCTCTGGCGCGACTATCTCAAGCACAACCCGAGCAACCCGCACTGGGCCGACCGCGACCGCTTCGTGCTGTCCAACGGCCACGGCTCGATGCTGATCTACTCGCTGCTGCACCTGACCGGCTACGACCTGTCCATCGATGACCTGAAGAACTTCCGCCAGTTGCACAGCAAGACGCCGGGCCACCCGGAGTTCGGCTATGCACCGGGCGTCGAGACCACCACTGGCCCGCTCGGCCAGGGCATCGCCAACGCCGTCGGCTTCGCCCTGGCGGAAAAGATCATGGCCGCGCAGTTCAACCGTGACGGCCACAGCATCGTCGACCACAACACCTACGTGTTCCTCGGCGACGGCTGCATGATGGAAGGCATCAGCCACGAAGTCTGCTCGCTGGCCGGCACCCTCGGCCTGGGCAAGCTGATCGCCTTCTACGACGACAACGGCATCTCCATCGACGGCGAAGTCCACGGCTGGTTCACCGACGACACCCCGGCGCGCTTCGAGGCCTACGGCTGGCAGGTGATCCGCAACGTCGACGGACATGACGCCGACGAAATCAAGATGGCCATCGACACCGCGCGCAAGAGCGCGCAGCCGACGCTGATCTGCTGCAAGACCATCATCGGCTTCGGCTCGCCGAACAAGCAGGGCAAGGAAGAAAGCCACGGCGCCGCCCTCGGCGTCGACGAAATTGCGCTGACCCGCGCCGCGCTGGGCTGGAACCACGCCCCCTTCGAAATTCCCGCCGACATCTACGCCGAGTGGAATGCCAGGGAAGCCGGCGTCGCCGCCGAAGCCGAGTGGAACCAGCGTTTCGCCGCCTACTCCGCCGCCTACCCGGAACTCGCCAACGAGTTCGTCCGGCGCATGGCCGGCGAGCTGCCGGCGGACTTCTCGGAGAAAGCCTCCGAATTCATCCGCGCAGTCGCCGACAAGGGCGAGACCATCGCCAGCCGCAAGGCCAGCCAGAACTGCCTGAACGCGTTCGGCCCGCTGCTGCCGGAACTGCTCGGCGGTTCCGCCGACCTCGCCGGTTCCAACCTGACCCTGTGGAAAGGCTGCAAGCCGGTGGTGCAGGAAGACGCCTCGGGCAACTACATGTACTACGGCGTCCGCGAGTTCGGCATGAGCGCGATCATGAACGGCATCGCCCTGCACGGCGGCCTGATCCCCTACGGCGCGACCTTCCTGATGTTCATGGAATACGCGCGCAACGCCGTGCGCATGTCGGCGCTGATGAAGCAGCGCGTGCTCTACGTGTTCACCCACGACTCCATCGGCCTGGGCGAAGACGGCCCGACCCACCAGCCGGTCGAGCAACTGACCAGCCTGCGCACCACGCCGAACCTGGACACCTGGCGTCCGGCCGATGCGGTGGAAGCCGCGGTGGCCTGGAAGCACGCCATCGAGCGCAAGGACGGCCCGAGCGCGCTGATCTTCTCGCGCCAGAATCTGCCGCATAACCTGCGCGACCACGAAACCGAGGCGGCCATCAGCCGTGGCGGCTACGTGCTCAAGGGCTGCGTCGGCGAGCCGGAACTGATCCTCATCGCCACCGGCTCGGAAGTCGGCCTGGCCATGGCCGCCCATGACAGGCTCACCGAGCAGGGTCGCCGGGTGCGCGTGGTATCGATGCCGTCGACCAACGTCTTCGACCAGCAGGACGCCAGCTACAAGCAGGCCGTGCTGCCGCTGGAAGTCGGCGCGCGGATCGCCATCGAGGCCGCCCATGCCGATTACTGGTACAAATACGTCGGCCTCGAGGGCCGCGTGATCGGAATGACCGGCTACGGCGAATCGGCTCCGGCTGGCGTGCTGTTCGAGCACTTCGGTTTCACCGTCGAGAACGTCCTGGCGACGGCCGAAGAGCTGCTGGAAGACTAAGGCCAGAACGACGCCGCAGGGTGGATTGGCGCGCAGCCAGCGCCCTCGGTTGCACCGCCCGGTGGATCGATAAGGCGCGATCCACCCTACGGCTCCCGCCGCAATCGCCCTGCCAGGCATGTAGGATGGGCCGAGCGCCGCGACACCCATCGCGCGTACCGATGGGCTGCACGGCTGGTCCGCCCCACGGTCGTTTCCTTATCGAGATCGCCATGTCCAAGCCTTCCTACAGAGTCGCCCTCAACGGCTACGGCCGTATCGGCCGCTGCGTGCTGCGGGCGCTGCACGAGCGCCACGGCGAGACGAATTTCGACATCGTCGCGCTGAACGACCTGGCCGATCAGGCGAGCATCGAGTACCTGACCCGCTTCGACTCCACCCACGGCCGCTTCCCCGGCGCGGTGAGCGTCGACGGTGACTGCCTGCACATCAATGGCGACTGCGTGAAGGTGCTGCGCGAGCGCACGCCGGAAGCCGTCGACTGGCGCGCGCTGGAGGTGGACCTGGTGCTGGAGTGCTCGGGCGCCTACAACACCCGCCGCGAGGCGCAGCGCTTCATCGACGCCGGTGCGCCGCGCGTGCTGCTGTCGCAACCGATGGCCAGCGAGGCCGACATCGACGCCACCGTGGTCTTCGGCATCAACCAGGCGTGCCTGAGCGGCGGCGAGAAGCTGGTCTCCAACGCCTCCTGCACCACCAATTGCAGCGTGCCGCTGCTGAAACTTTTGAACGATGCCGTAGGTCTTGAATACGTTTCCATCACCACGATCCATTCCGCGATGAATGACCAGCCGGTAATCGACGCCTATCACCACGAGGACCTGCGCCGCACGCGCTCGGCCTTCCAGTCGGTGATTCCGGTGTCCACCGGCCTCGCCCGCGGTATCGAACGGCTGTTGCCGGAGCTGTCCGGGCGCATCCAGGCCAAGGCGATCCGCGTGCCGACGGTCAACGTGTCGTGCCTCGACATCACCCTGCAGACCGCTCGCGACACCTCCACGGAGGAGATCAACCGGATTCTCCGCGGTGCCTCGGACAGCGGCCCGCTGCAAGGCCTGCTGGCCTACACCGAACTGCCGCATGCCAGCTGCGACTTCAACCACGACCCCCATTCGGCCATCGTCGATGGCAGCCTGACCCGCGTTTCCGGCCCCCGGCTGGTGAACTTGCTGGCCTGGTTCGACAACGAATGGGGCTTCGCCAATCGCATGCTCGATGTGGCGGAACATTTCCTGCGTACTGCCCACCCTCACTGAACCGCTCATTCAAGGACCGACTCCATGACCACGCCCTTCATGAACATAGCGAAGATGACCGACCTGGACCTGCACGGTAAGCGCGTACTGATTCGCGAAGACCTCAACGTGCCGGTGAAAGAAGGTGTGGTGAAGAGCGATGCGCGCATCGTCGCGGCGCTGCCAACCCTCAAACTGGCCCTGGAAAAGGGCGCCGCGGTCCTGGTCTGCTCGCACCTGGGCCGTCCCGAGGAAGGCATCTACAGCGAAGAAGACAGCCTGGCGCCCGTCGCCGCCTACCTGGCCAAGGCGCTGGGCCGCGAGGTTCCGCTGATCAAGGACTATCTCGACGGCGTCGACGTCCAGCCGGGCCAACTGGTGCTGCTGGAGAACGTGCGTTTCAACAAGGGCGAGAAGAAGAACACCGACGAGCTGGCGCAGAAATACGCTGCACTGTGCGACGTGTTCGTAATGGACGCCTTCGGCACCGCGCACCGCGCCCAGGGCTCGACCCACGGCGTGGCGAAGTTCGCCAAGGTCGCCGCCGCCGGCCCGCTGCTGGCCGCCGAACTCGACGCCCTGGGCAAGGCCCTTAAGAGCCCCGAGCGTCCGCTGGCGGCCATCGTCGCCGGCTCCAAGGTCTCGACCAAACTCGACGTGCTGAACTCGCTGAGCCAGCTCTGCGACCAACTGATCGTCGGTGGCGGCATCGCCAACACCTTCCTCGCCGCGGCCGGCTACAAGGTCGGCAAGTCGCTCTACGAAGCCGACCTGGTGGATACCGCCAAGGCCATCGCCGCCAAGGTCAGCGTGCCGCTGCCGGTGGATGTGGTGGTCGCCAAGGCCTTCGCCGAAGATGCCGAAGCCACCGTCAAGGCGATCGCCGAGGTCGCCGACGACGACATGATCCTCGATATCGGCCCGCAGACCGCGGCGCAGTTCGCCGAGCTGCTGAAGTCGTCGAAGACCATCCTCTGGAACGGTCCGGTCGGCGTCTTCGAGTTCGACCAGTTCGGCGAAGGCACCAAGGCGCTGGCCCTGGCGATCGCCGAAAGCCCGGCCTTCTCAATCGCCGGCGGTGGCGACACCCTGGCGGCGATCGACAAGTACGGCGTGGCCGACCGCATCTCCTACATCTCCACCGGCGGCGGCGCCTTCCTCGAATTCGTCGAGGGCAAGGTGCTGCCGGCCGTGGAAATCCTGGAGCAGCGCGGCAACCGTTGAGGTCCGACGAAGCGGCCCGGCAACCAACCGGGCTCGCCCGCTGTCTCTTGGTCTGGAACGGACCAATGGACGACCACCATGCGCTATTCATTGTTGCTGCTGTGCTGCCTAGGAGTCGCCGGTTGCGCCGGCGGCGGTTCGCCAAGTGCCTGCGAGGTGTTCAGCCCGCCGCCCTCGGAAAGCCCGACGAGCCGGGACGACCAGCGCGTCGAGATGGCCAGCAGCGGCGACCCGACCCTGAGCAGCGATGCCTCGGAGCAGGATTGCCCCTGAGAGGAAACGGATTGAGAACGCTCATCGCGGTATCGCTGGCCAGCCTGCTGGCCGGCTGTTCGCACTGGCCGTCCACGGCGCAGGCGCCCTGGACCCAGTGGAGCTGTGACAACGGCACCCGCCTGGACTGGCGCTACGCCGACGGCGCGCAGGACAGCGTCGAGATACGCCTCGGCGCCGACGCTTCACCGCAACGCCTGAAGAGGGAGCCGTCGACATTCGGCAGCACCTACAGCGATGGCGTATTGACCTTCAACGACAAGGGCTCCGAAGGCCTGGCCTACCGCGTAGCCGACGACGAACTGCTCGCCCACGGCTGCCGGGCACCTTGAACGTTGTAACCTGCTTAAACTTGAACCCGGCCCGCCCCTGAGGCAGGCTTTGCGCTTAACCCCCCAGACCGGGAGAGAAAACACCCATGGCACTCATCAGCATGCGCCAGATGCTGGACCACGCCGCCGAGTTCGGCTACGGCATTCCAGCTTTCAACGTCAACAACCTCGAGCAGATGCGCGCCATCATGGAAGCCGCGGACCAGACCGACTCCCCGGTGATCGTCCAGGCTTCGGCCGGTGCGCGCAAATACGCCGGTGCGCCGTTCCTGCGCCACCTGATCCTCGCGGCAGTGGAAGAATTCCCGCACATCCCGGTGGTCATGCACCAGGACCACGGCACCAGCCCGGACATCTGCCAGCGCTCGATCCAGCTGGGCTTCAGCTCGGTGATGATGGACGGCTCGCTGAAGGAAGACGGCAAGACCCCTTCCGACTACGAGTACAACGTCCGCGTGACCCAGCAGACCGTCGCCTTCGCCCACGCCTGCGGCGTCTCGGTGGAAGGTGAACTGGGTTGCCTCGGCAGCCTGGAAACCGGCATGGCCGGCGAGGAAGACGGCGTCGGCGCGGAAGGCACTCTGGATCACAGCCAACTGCTGACCGACCCGGAAGAAGCCGCCGACTTCGTCGCCAAGACCAAGGTCGACGCCCTGGCCATCGCCATCGGCACCAGCCACGGCGCCTACAAGTTCACCAAGCCGCCGACCGGGGACACCCTGTCGATCCAGCGGATCAAGGAAATCCACGCCCGCATCCCCGACACCCACCTGGTGATGCACGGCTCGTCGTCCGTTCCGCAGGAATGGCTGAAAATCATCAACGAGTACGGTGGCGACATCAAGGAAACCTACGGCGTGCCGGTCGAGGAGATCGTCGAAGGCATCAAGTACGGCGTGCGCAAGATCAACATCGACACCGACCTGCGCCTGGCTTCCACCGGCGCGATCCGCGAGTTCATGGCGAAGAACCCGAGCGAGTTCGACCCGCGCAAATACCTGGCGAAAACCGTCGCCGCCATGCGTGACGTCTGCATCGCCCGCTACGAAGCGTTCGGCACCGCGGGCAATGCCTCGAAGATCAAGCCGATCTCGCTGGAAGACATGTACCTGCGTTACGCCAAGGGCGAGTTGAACCCGAAGGTCAACTGAGCCTGACGACGCGGCAGGGCCTACGGCCCTCACCCGCCGTCTGAAAACGAAAATGCCCGTATCGCAAGATACGGGCATTTTTCGTTGAGGCACTCTTCCCATGCGCCCGCCCCGTAGGGTGGGCTTCAGCCCACCGCCTGCGAATCACTCCGCATCGCGTAGCCCCGCCCGGACAAGCTCGCGCCCGCCAACACCCGACCCGATTCGCTGTAAAAGTTCATAGCGATCCGCGCAACAGTCTGTCGCCGAATCCACGGATTTACATAGGTGACTAAGCAGTTCTATAAAGGATCTGCGACAACCTGTCGCACCCATCGACAGTCAGGAGACGCCGCTATGACCGTAACCGTGACCGAGCGTGACGACCAGCACAAATCCCGCGAAAGCCTGGCCCTGGGCAAACGCACCTGGGACGTGCATCAACAGGGCGAGCTGGTCGGTATCTTCCATACCGAAAGCGAAGCACTGAACTACCGCAACGAGCTGGAGATGGGCGAACAACGCCGCCACGCCGCGGGCTGAACCGTCTTGTAGAAACGAGCGCGGGGCCGGGAATCGCTTCCTCGGCCCCGCGGCGTTTCCGGGCGACGCTGCCGGCTATTCCTCCGGTGCCATCACTTTCCAGATTTCCGTCGCGTACTGGCGAATCGTCCGGTCCGACGAGAACCAGCCGGTGCGCGCGGTATTCAGGGCCGCGGCCCGCCACCAGGCCTTCTGGTCGTGCCACAGCTCTTCGACCCGGCGCTGGGCGTTCCAGTAGGCGTCGAAGTCGGCGCAGACGTGGAAGGTGTCATGCGCCATCAGCCCATCGATCAGGCCGGTGTAGCGCGCCGGATCGTCCGGCGAGAACACCCCGCTGCGGATCGCGTGGAGCACCTCGCCCAGGCGCGGCGACGCCGCCACCGAAGGCTCCGCCGAGAACTGCCCGTTCTGCTTGCGTGCCTGCACTTCGTCGGCGGTCATGCCGAAGATGAACATGTTGGCCGCGCCGATCTGCTCGGACATCTCCACGTTGGCGCCATCCAGGGTGCCGATGGTCAGCGCGCCGTTGAGCGCGAACTTCATGTTGCTGGTGCCCGACGCTTCCAGGCCGGCGGTGGAAATCTGCTCGGACAGATCCGCCGCCGGGATGATCCGCTCGGCCAGGCTGACGTTGTAGTTGGGCAGGAACACCACCTTGAGCAGGCCGCGCACGGTGGGGTCGCCGTTCACCGTCCGGGCGATGTCGTTGGCCAGTTTGATGATCAGCTTGGCCTGGTGATAGCTGGCCGCCGCCTTGCCGGCGAAGATCTTCACGCGTGGCACCCACTGGGTATGCGGCTCGGCGCGGATCGCCTGATACAGCGCCACGGTGTGCAGCAGGTTGAGCAGTTGCCGCTTGTACTCGTGGATGCGCTTGATCTGCACGTCGAACAGCGCATGCGGGTCGATGTAGAGTCCCAGGCGTCCCTGCACCAGCCCGGCGAGCAGCTGCTTGTTGTGCAGTCGCTGTTCGGCGAAGCGCTTGCGGAAGGCGGCCTTGTCGGCGAAGGGTTCGATCAGCCGCAGCGAGGTCTCCGGGCTGTCCAGCAGCTTCTCGCCGACCGATTCCACCAGCAGCGCGGTGAGTTGCGGATTGCTTTGGTACAGCCAGCGGCGGAAGGTGATGCCGTTGGTCTTGTTGCTGATCCGCTCCGGATAGAGCTTGTGCAGGTCGGCGAACACCGTGCTGCGCATCAGGTCGGTGTGCAGCGCGGAGACGCCGTTCACGCAATGGGAGCCGAGGAACGCGAGGTTGCCCATGCGCACGCGGCGTCCGTTGCCTTCCTCGATCAGCGAAATCGAGCGCAGCAGGTCGAAGTCATGGATGTCCTTCGCCCGCAGCGCGTCGATGTGATAGGCGTTGATCAGGTAGATGATCTGCATGTGCCGCGGCAGCAGGCGATCCATCAGCCCCACCGACCAGGTCTCCAGCGCCTCGGGCAGCAACGTGTGGTTGGTGTACGAGAGCGTGCCGACGGTCAGCTCCCAGGCCTTGTCCCAGGCGATGCCGTGGACATCCACGAGCACCCGCATCAGCTCCGGCACGGCGATTGCCGGGTGGGTGTCGTTGAGCTGGATCGAGGCGAACTCGGGCAGGTTGAGCAAGGTGCCGCGCTGTTTCAGGTGACGGCGGATCAGGTCCTGCAGCGACGCGGAAACGAAGAAATACTCCTGGCGCAGGCGCAGTTCCTGACCCGCTTCGGTGCTGTCGGCAGGATAAAGCACCCGCGAGATGCTTTCCGCGCGGGTTTCCTCGACCACCGCGCCGATGTGATCGCCAGCGTTGAAGCGATCCAGGTGCAGCTCGCTTTCGGCGCGCGCGCGCCACAAACGCAGGGTGTTCACGCTGACACCGCGCCAGCCGACGATCGGCGTGTCGTAGGCGATCGCGCGTACCGCCTCGCCCGGGCTCCACTTCTGCCGCTGCTCGCCGCTGTCGTCGACGATGTTGGCGATGCTGCCGCCGAAGCCGATCAGATAGCTGACTTCAGGACGCTCGAATTCCCAGGGGTTGCCGAAATCCAGCCAGGTTTCGGTCTGTTCCTGCTGCCAGCCGTCGACGATGGCCTGGCGGAACAACCCGTGTTCGTAGCGGATGCCGTAGCCGTGCGCGGCCACGCCAAGGGTCGACATGCTCTCCATGAAGCACGCCGCCAACCGGCCGAGGCCGCCGTTGCCGAGCGCGGCGTCCGGCTCCAGGCTGCGAATGCGGTCGAGGTCGACGCCCAGGTCATGGAGCGCCGTGCGCGCCACTTCGAGCAGGCCGAGGTTGCTCAGGCTGTCGATCAGCAGCCGTCCGATGAGGAACTCCAGCGAGAGGTAATAGACCCGTTTCTGGCCCTGTCGGTAGATGTTGCGGGTGTGATCCATCCAGTGGTCGACCAGGCGATCGCGCGCGGCCAGGGCAATCGCCTCGAACCAGTCATGGTCGAAGGCATGTTCGGGGTCTTTGCCCACCGAATAGGTCAGCTTGGACAGGACGGAGGCGCGGAACGCGGCCACCTCGTCGGCTGAAACCTGCTTCTCCTGAGTCATCTACGGACCTCGCTGTGAGTGTTCTGGAACGCATTCCATGCGGCACCTGAGCCAATGCCCGCGTGGATTCCTTTCCCGGCACGTCCGAGCACTCTAGCTCGGACCTCGGCGCGGCGCGAACGCCACGCGGGGGGACTGGCAAAAAACCCCGGCATCGCTATGATCGCGCGCCCACCGTAACAACCCATGAGCGCCGGCCATGAAACGCATTCCCATCGCCAATGCCGACGTCGAACGCCTCGAGACCTGGGTCAAGTACCAGAAGGGTCTGTGCAACGGCTGCCACGCGACCTGCTGCACGCTCCCGGTGGAAGCGCGCATCGGTGACCTGGTGCGTATGCAACTGGTGGACCAGTTCGAGGTCGACGAGCCGCCGCGGCAGATCGCCCGGCGCCTGATGAAGGAAGGCAGCGTCGAGCACTTCAACCAGAAGAGCGGCCTGTTCACCCTCACTCGCCTCGCAAGTGGTGATTGCCTGTACCTGGATCGGCTCAGCAGGCGCTGCACGATCTACGAGCAACGCCCGGACACCTGCCGCAATCATCCGCAGGTCGGCCCGCGACCAGGACACTGCGCCTGGCAAGCCCGGCGTTGAGGACGCGTCAGGACCCGGTGGCGCGCGAGCCGTCCTGATCGACGCTGGGGATCGGCCCGTTGTCGTCGCTGCCGGACTTGCCCGGCAGGCTCGGGGAGGTGCGGTCGCCGTCCTGCGGGTCGACGCCCGGCGCGCTCGGGCTGCCGCCCTGCGTATCGCCCCCGGGCTCCGGGTAGACGCCCTGCTGGCGATCCTTGCTGTCCAGCGGGCTGCGGGCGCCGCTGTCCGGATGGGTCGGCCCGGTGTTATCGGCGAAGGCAGCGGTGGCGAACAGGCCGGCAAGGGTCAGGGCCGCGATTCTGTGCATGCGCATGATGGCTCTCCGAAGGTGGCTACCCTCGTTCGAGCCCGGTCGGCACGAGGTGGTTCAGCGCAAAGGACCGGTGGACGCCACCCGCGCCCGGTTCGCGGGTTCAGGCATCGCCGGAACGCTGAAGGTCAGGCCCGCCGGCTGTGCAGCGCGCGGCCGTTTTCGGGCATCGCCACCGCCTGCTGCAACGGCAGCTCGACGCTGAACAGCGAGCCCTCGCCGACGCAACTGCGCACCGTGATGTTGCCGCCATGGGCCCTGACGATCTGTTTCGCGATGAACAGGCCCAGGCCCAGCCCGGCGACCTTGTCGGGGCTGCCGACCCGCTCGAACTGGCTGAAGATGCGCGCCTGGTCGGACTCCGAGATGCCGATGCCCTGATCCTCGACCTGCAGCAGCACCGATGCGTCGCTCGCCTTCACGCGGATCGTCACCGGCTTCTGCCGGCCATAGCGCATGGCGTTGGTCAGCAGGTTGGCCACCACCTGCTCGATGCGGAACTCGTCCCAGTAACCCATCACCGGCCCGCTGATGTCTCGGTGAACCTCGTAGCCCGCCTGCGCCATCTGCGCTTCGAAATTGTCCACCACCTTGTTCGCCAGCGCGGCCAGGTCGATCAGATCGGGGCGGATCGACAGCTTGCCGGTGCGGATGCGGCTGACATCGAGCATGTCGTCGATCAGGCGGATCAGCGCGCGGACCTGCCGCTCGTCCTTCTCCACCATGCCGCGCAGCCGGTCGGGCTCGAAGGCGCCGAGGTTGCCCCGATCGAGGTACAGCCGGCGCAGTTGCACCTCGAGGATCAGGGTGTTCAACGGCGTCTTCAGCTCGTGGGAAACCATCGACATGAAGTCGTCGCGCATGCGCACCGCGTGCTGCAGCTCGACCTGCGTCTGCCGCAACTCGCCGAGCAGGACCTCCTGCTCGTGTCGGCTGCGCTCCAGCGCGCTGAGCTGGAGGCGCAGCGTCTTGCGCTGGCGGTACAACTCGACGAAGACGTTGACCTTGCTGCGCACGGCCATCGGGTCCAGCGGTTTGTAGAGGAAATCCACCGCGCCGCTTTCGTAACCCTTGAACGCGTAGTTCAGCTCGCGCCCGGCGGCGCTGACGAAAACGATCGGGATGTGCCGGGTACGCTCGGCGCCGCGCATCATCTCGGCGAGCTGGAAGCCGTCCATTCCAGGCATCTGCACGTCGAGAATCGCCAGCGCGAATTCGTGGCGCAGCAGCAGCTCCAGGGCATCCTCGCCCGAATCGGCCTTGAATACCTCTATGTCTTCGCTGCGGATCAATGCGTCGAGCGCCAGCAGGTTCTCCGGCAGGTCGTCGACGATCAGCAGTTTGGCTGGCTCCATTTCCGGCAGCATGTTCAGCGGTCCATTCGAAGCAGTAGTTGGCGAATGCCGGCGAGCGGCAGCACGTAGTCGGGTTGGAACAGTTTGAGCGCCGAACGCGGCATGGTATCGGCGAGCGCCTCGGTGGGTTCCTGCACGATGGTCAGACCGCCGTAGCGGGCGATGCTGTGCAGGCCCTCGGCGCCGTCCGAATTGGCCCCGGTAAGGAGGATTCCGGCCAGCTGATCCCCCCAGACGTCCGCGGCGCTGTCGAACAATACGTCAATCGACGGTCTCGCGTAATGCACCCGTGGATCGACGCTGAGGCTGAAGGTGCGATCCATCTCCACCTGCAGGTGATATCCCGGCGGGGCGAAATACAGATGACCGGGCTTCGGCCGGTCCTTGTCGCGGGCCTCGTCCACCTGCAACGCGCAGAGCCGCTGGAAAATTTCGACGATCTGGCTGGGATGGTTCTCCGGCACATGCTGGACCACGATCAGCGGCAGGCCGAAGTCCTCAGGCATGTCGCGCAGTATTTGGCTGAGGGCGTCCAGGCCACCGGCGGACATGCCGATGACAACCGCCTGAACGCGCGTGGCACGCTGCGAGAGGGTCGGGCTCATAGCTTGCGAAACACCCGTTCGCGCTTCGACACGGGCTCGAACTGCTCGGCGAAACTGGTGAAGTCGAGGCTCTCCTTGCTGCCCAGGCCAAGGAACCCCCGGTGCCCGAGCGACTCGTGGAACAGGCCGATGGCGCGGTCCTGGAGCGCGCGGTCGAAGTAGATCAGCACGTTGCGGCAGGAAATGAACTGGGTCTCGGCAAACACGCTGTCGGTGGCCAGACTGTGGTCGGCGAAGGTCACGTGTTCGCGCAGCGACTTGTCCATCAGCACCGCGTCGTAGGCGGCGGTGTAGTAATCGGAGAACTGCCGCTTGCCGCCGGACCTTTGATAGCTCTCGGTGTAGCTGCGAATGCTGTCCAGCGTATAGACGCCCTGGCGTGCGCGTTCCAGCGACTGCGGGTTGATGTCGGTGGCGTAGATCAGGCTGCGCTCCAGCAGGCCCTCTTCCTTGAGCAGGATCGCCATCGAGTAGACCTCTTCGCCGGTGCTGCAACCGGCGATCCAGATCTTCAGCGACGGGTAGGTGCGCAGTAGCGGCACCACCTGCGTACGCAACGCCAGGTAATACGCCGGATCGCGGAACATCTCGCTGACCGGGATGGTGAGGTACTGCAGCAGCGCCATGAAGGCCTGCGGGTCGTGCAGGATCTTGCCCTGGAGTTCGGAAACACTGCTGCAGCCAATGGCCCGTAACGCCTGCACCACGCGCCGCTTCACCGAAGCCATGGCGTAGTTGCGGAAGTCGTAGCTGTAACGCAGGTACACCGCTTCGATCAGTAGCCGAAGTTCGATTTCCAGGGCGCGTTCGGGCATCGACTAAAAGACCTCCAGCTTGGGCAGCCAGACACGGATCAGCGAGAACAACCGATCCAGTTCGATCGGCTTGGCCAGGTAGTCGTTGGCGCCGGCACGCAGGCAGCGATCCTGGTCGTCCTTCATCGCCTTGGCGGTCACCGCGATGATCGGCAGGCGGGCGAAGCGCGGGTCCTTGCGGATCTCGGTCATCGCTTCGTAGCCGTCCATCTCCGGCATCATGATGTCCATCAGGACGAGGTCGATCTCCTCGTCCTCCTGCACCTTGGCCACGGCCTCCAGACCGTTGCGCGCGATTTCCACCATGGCACCCTTCTGCTCCAGCGCGCTGCTCAGGGCGAAGATATTGCGCACGTCGTCGTCGACCAGGAGGATCTTGCGGCCCTCGAAGGCCTTGTCGCGGTTGCGCACGGTCTTGAGCATCTTCTGCCGCTCCAGCGGCATGTCTGCCTCGACCTTGTGCAGAAACAGGGTTACCTCGTCGAGCAGACGCTCCGGCGAACGCGCGCCCTTGATGATGATCGAGCGCGAGTATTTGAGCAGCTCGGTCTCCTCGTCGCGGGTCAGGCTGCGGCCGGTGTAGACGATCACCGGCGGGAACGAGCGGATGTCTTCCTCGGCCATCCGCGCCAGCAGCTCGCTGCCGTCGATGTCGGGCAGCTTGAGGTCGATGATCATGCAGTCGAAGGTGCCGCGATGCAGTTCGTCGAGGGCATCGGCGCCGCGTGCAACCGCGGTGATCTCGATATCGTCGTCCTCGATCAGGCGGGTCACGCTTTCGCGCTGAAGATCGTCGTCCTCCACCAGCAGGATGCGTTTGACCTTCTGCTCCAGCTTGGCTTCCAGGCGATGGAAGACCTCCTTCATCTGCTCGCGCGACACCGGCTTGGTGGCGTAGCCCACCGCGCCCATGTGCATCGCCGCCTCCTGGCGATCCTCGACGGAGACGATGTGCACCGGGATGTGCCGGGTACTGGGGTTTTCCTTGAGCCGTTCGAGCACGGTGAGCCCGGAATGATCGGGCAGGCGCATGTCGAGCAGGATAGCATCGGGCTGGAATTGCAGCGCCAGGTCGTAGCCGGCGTCGGCGGCATGCGCCACCAGGCAGTTGTACTTCAGCTCGTGGGCCAGATCGAAGAGGATCTTCGCGAACTGCGGCTCGTCCTCGATGATCAGGACGCTGCGCCCTTCGCGGGTGAAGTCGTCGCGATCATCGGGGAAGGTGAGCGTCGGCACCGGTGGCGGGGCGGGCTTGGCCAGTGGCTGCAGGGGCAGGCGCTCGGTGACGGGCGTACTGGCAACGCTCGGCTGCGGCGCGTTCGGCGAATCTTCCGGGGTGCCCTGGTACTCGATCGGCAGCAGCAGGGTGAACGCGCTGCCCTTGCCCTCCTCGCTCACTACGCTGACCGTGGCGCCCAGCATGCGCGCCAGCTCACGGGAGATCGAAAGGCCGAGACCGGTGCCGCCGTGGCGACGGTTGGTGGTGCCGTCGGCCTGGCGGAAGGCCTCGAAGATGATCTCCTGCTGCTCGGCGCGGATACCGATACCGCTGTCGATCACGTCGAATGCCACGTGTTCGTCGTCCTGCTTGCGAATGCGCAAGGTGACGGCGCCCTTGTCGGTGAACTTGAAGGCGTTCGACAGCAGGTTCTTGAGGATCTGCTCCAGGCGCTGCGAATCGGTGAACACGGAAGCCGGCACGCCTTCCTCGAACTGGACGTGGAAATCCAGCTTCTTCTGCTCGGCCAGGGGCTGGAACAGGTTGCTGAGGTTCTCGCCGAGGCGGGCCAGCCCTGTCGGCTCCAGGTGCAGGTCGAGCTTGCCGGCCTCGACCTTGGACAGGTCGAGGATGTCGTTGATCAGGGTGAGCAGGTCGTTGCCGGCGGAGTAGATGGAGCTGGCGAACTTGACCTGCTCTTCGCTGAGATTGCCCTGGGCGTTGTCGGCGAGCAGCTTGGCCAGGATCAGCGAGCTGTTCAGCGGCGTGCGCAGCTCGTGGGACATGTTGGCGAGGAATTCGGACTTGTAGCGGCTGGCGCGCTGCAGCTCTTCGGCACGCGTCTCCAGCAGCAGCTGGGCCTGGTGCAGGTCGCGGTTGCGCTCGTTGAGCTGGTCGCGGTGCTGCTCCAGCGCCTGGGCCTGGTCGGAAAGCTGTTCGTTGGTCTGCTCCAGCTCGGCCTGCTGGGCCTCCAGGCTGGCCTGGGATTCGCGCAGCGCGCAGGACTGTTCTTCCAGCTCCTCGTTGGCGCTGCGCAGCTCTTCCTGCTGGACCTGCAGCTCTTCGTTGAGCGACTGGGTGTCGGCCAGCGCGCGTTGCAGGCGCTGCCGGTAGTTGACGGCGGCCAGCGCCGAGCCGACGTTGCCGGCGAGCAGGGTGAGCAACTCGCTGTCCTTTTCCTCCAGCGGACGCAGGAAGCCCAGTTCGATCACGCCCTTGAGCTCGCCGCCGTCCTCCACCGGGAAGATCAGCACCGAGCGGGCGACGCTGTCGCCGAGGGACGAATTCACCCGCAGGTAATTCTCGGGCAGCGACTCGAGGGCCATCGGCTGACGATCCACCGCGACCTGGCCGACCAGACCCTCGCCGAATGCCAGCTCCTTCCTCTGCCTCGCCTGATCCTCGCTGAACGCATAGGCGGAGACGCGCTTCAGGCGCTTGTCATCGACCACGTAGAGCGCGCCGACGACCATGCCCAGGTAGCGGGCGAGGAAGCCCAGCGTGCTGTCGCCCAGCTGATTCATGCTCAACTGGCCGATCAGTTCCTCGGCCAGCAGCGTTTGCCCGGAGCGGAACCAGGCCTGCTGCTGCAGCTTCTCGGCGTGCGCCGCCTGGGTCGCCAGCACCTCGTCGTAAGTGCGCGACAGCTGCATCAGCTCGCGGCGCCCCATGAAGGCGAGGAAACCGCTGATCAGCAGATTGAGCAGGATGACGCCGCCGACGCCGAAGATCGTGACCTTCTGCGCCGTCTCGGTACGTTCCTGGCGCAGCTGGCTCTCGGTTGCCAGGACGTCGCTGAAGTACACCCGGATGGAGTCGGTCAGGCGCTTGCCGGACAGGTCCTTGAGCTGCTGGATGTAAGAGTCGTCACCCTGCCGGCGCAGGCTGATCATGCGCGCGGAAAAATCCATCCACTGCTGCTGCAGCTGTTCGATCTTGACGATCCGGTTGACCTGCACCGGGTTGTCCGCGACCAGCTCCTTGAGCGGCGTGGACTTGCTGACGAATTCGTTGCGCGCCCGCTGGTAGGGCTCGAGGAATATCTCGTCACCGGTGATGAGGTAACCGCGCAGGCCGGTTTCCATGTCGATCACCAGCTTCAGCGTCTCGTTGGATTCGGCGATGACGCGGTCGGTGTGCTCGACCCAGCGGCTGACGTCGAGGAGGTAGAAGATGATCGCGATGAAAAACAGCGAGCTGAGGATACCCATGCCGAGCGGCAGGGACACGTTGCGGCCGAGAATACGGCGGAAGGCCTTCTCGTCGATGGGCGATGTTCTGTTCATTTCGCTTCCCTAGCAACTGAAATGGCACGGGAGTTCTGCGACTCCCTCTGACGCGAGGCCGGCATGGTAAACCAGTGCGCACAACCGGACTATTCCGAATGCCGGATCGAATCTGTTTTAGTCCGATGCGAGGCAGGGAAGGTTCAGTAACCGGAAATTTTAGGACGATCTCCGCGACATCGCGGCAAAGCGCGACGCTTTACCCGCAGCCGGCGCCTTGCACGCCGGCTCCCGTGCATCGGCTCAGCGCCGCGCGATGACCCAGACGGCGTGGATGATGCCGGGGATGTAGCCAAGCAGCGTGAGCAGGATGTTCAGCCAGAACGCCCCGCCGAAGCCGACCTGGAGGAAGACTCCGAGCGGTGGCAACAGGATGGCGATGATGATGCGGATAAGGTCCATTGCAGGTACTCCATGATGGGCGTTGGGCTTACCGGACAATCGACCCGAGGCGCCTGCGACGGTTCACTGCGCACACCGCTTCGCTTCGCGCGGACATAAAAAAACGCCCCGAAGGGCGTTCATTCACGGCGTCCGGCACTCAGTTGAGCGTGCCTTCACCGGCCGACTGCATGCGCGACAGCTCTTGCGCGTACAGCGCGTCGAAGTTCACCGGAGCCAGCATCAGCGCCGGGAACGAGCCACGGGTGACCAGGCTGTCCAGGGTCTCGCGGGCATACGGGAAGAGGATGTTCGGGCAGAACGCGCCGAGCGTGTGGCTCATCGAGCCAGCGTCCAGGTTCTTGATCAGGAAGATGCCGGCCTGCTGCACTTCGGCGATGAAGGCGGTCTCTTCACCGTTCTTCACGGTGACCGAGAGGGTCAGCACGACTTCGTGGAAGTCGCCTTCCAGCGGCTTCTGGCGGGTGTTGAGGTCCAGCGCGACGCTCGGCGTCCAGTCCTGACGGAAGATTTCCGGGCTCTTCGGCGCTTCGAAGGAGAGGTCGCGCACATAGATGCGCTGCAGCGAGAATTGCGGGTTCTGAGCGTCCTGGGCGGCGCCGTTGGTGGTTTCTTCAGTCATGGCAGAGCCTTGTGAGTTACGACAGTGGAAATCAGCCCTTGAGCAAGGCGTCGAGTTTGCCGGCGCGCTCCAGAGCGAAGAGATCGTCGCAGCCACCCACGTGGGTGCTGCCGATCCATATCTGCGGTACCGAGGTGCGGCCGGCCTTGCGGGTCATCTCGGCACGCAGCGCGGCGTCGCGCTCCACGCCGATTTCCTCGAAGGCGACACCCTTGCGCTCGAGCAGCTGCTTGGCGCGGATGCAGTACGGACACCAGGGAGTGGTGTAAATGACGATCTTCGACATATCACTTGACCAGGGGCAGGTTGTCTCCGCGCCAGCTGGAGATACCGCCGGACAACTTGACGGCGTTGAAGCCGAGCTTCTTCAGCTCGCTGCAGACGGTTCCGGAATGCTGGCCCATGGCGTCGACCACGATGAGGGTCTTGGACCTGTGTTTTTCCAGCTCGGCCACGCGGTTGACCACCTTGTCGTAGGGAATGTTCAGCGCATCGACCACGTGCCCGGTGTCGAACTCCTTCTTGACGCGAACGTCCAACACCACGCCCTCGCCACTGTTGACCAGAGAAGTCAGCTCGCGATTGCTCAGGCTGCGGCCGCCGCGGCGCGATTCGTTGAGAATCAGGGCGATCAGCAGCACGACGAACAGGCTGGCAAGCACGTAGTGGTTAGTGGCGAATTCAATCAGCTTGGCGAGCATCAATAGGTTCCAGGGCGGTAAAATGCCGGCCAGTATACACAGCACCCCGAGCCGGCCGAAACCTGCCGAACCGTGACGCGAAACCGGGTGCCCCTTAGAATGCCGAGCCCGCCGTCGCTGCCACGGCCGACGATTTTCAATGGCAACTGCCCCGCGCGGCCAACCCGCCGCAACGAATGGAAAATTTCAGGAAGCCTTTCATGAGCGCAACGCCCAAACCTCTGGTTCTGATCATCCTGGACGGCTTCGGTCACAGCGACAGCCCTGACTCCAACGCCGTGCTCGCCGCGCGCAAGCCGGTACTCGACGGCCTCGTGGCGACCCAGCCGAACGGCCTGATCTCCGGCAGCGGCATGGACGTCGGCCTGCCCGACGGGCAGATGGGCAACTCCGAAGTCGGTCACATGAACCTGGGTGCCGGCCGCGTCGTGTATCAGGACTTCACCCGCGTGACCAAGGCGATCCGCGACGGCGACTTCTTCGAGAACCCGGCGATCTGCACCGCCGTGGACAAGGCGGTCGGCGCGGGCAAGGCCGTGCACATCCTCGGCCTGCTCTCCGATGGTGGCGTGCACAGCCACCAGGATCACCTGGTCGCCATGGCCGAGCTGGCCGCGCGTCGCGGTGCCGAGAAGATCTACCTGCACGCCTTCCTCGACGGCCGGGACACCCCGCCGCGCAGCGCCCAGGCCTCCATCGAACTGCTGGACACCACCTTCGCGCGCCTGGGCAAGGGCCGCATCGCCACGCTGATCGGGCGCTATTTCGCGATGGACCGCGACAACCGCTGGGACCGCGTGCAGCAGGCCTACGACCTGATCGTCGACGGCAAGGCGCAGTTCACCGCCGACACCGCGGTCGCCGGCCTCGAGGCCGCCTACGCCCGCGAGGAGAGCGACGAATTCGTCAAGGCCACCGCCATCGGTGCGCCTGCGCCGGTGGAAGACGGCGATGCGGTGGTCTTCATGAACTTCCGCGCCGACCGCGCCCGCGAGCTCAGCCGCGTGTTCGTCGAACCCGACTTCAAGGACTTCCCCCGTGCGCGCCAGCCGAAACTGGCCGGCTACGTGATGCTGACGCAGTACGCCGCCAGCATCGACGCGCCCAGCGCCTACAAGCCGGAAGCGCTCACCAACGTGCTCGGCGAGTACCTGGCGAAGAACGGCAAGACCCAGCTGCGCATCGCCGAGACCGAGAAGTACGCCCACGTCACCTTCTTCTTCTCCGGCGGCCGCGAAGAGCCCTATGAAGGCGAAGAGCGCATCCTGATCCCGTCGCCGAAAGTCGCCACCTACGACCTGCAACCGGAGATGAGCGCCCCCGAGGTCACCGACCGCATCGTCGAGGCCATCGAGAACCAGCGCTACGACGTCATCGTGGTCAACTACGCCAACGGCGACATGGTCGGCCACACCGGCGTGTTCGAGGCCGCGGTGAAGGCCGTGGAATGCCTCGACACCTGCGTCGGGCGCATCGCCGCGGCGCTGGACAAGGTCGGCGGCGAAGCGCTGATCACCGCCGACCACGGCAACGTCGAGCAAATGAAGGACGAAGGCACCGGCCAGGCGCACACCGCGCACACCTGCGAGCCGGTGCCTTTCATCTATGTCGGCAAGCGCAAGCTGCACATCCGTGAAGGCGGCGTGCTGGCCGACGTCGCGCCGACCATGCTGACGCTGATGGGCCTGCCGATTCCCAGGGAAATGACCGGCACCTCGATCGTCACGCTGGACTGATGCCGTCGCGGCCGGGCACCGCGCCTTTTCGCGGTGTCCGGCCCGCGGCTTGACCATGGCGTCCGCGCCGTCCTGGCACCTGCTCACGATCTCGCGAGCTGGAGCGTTACAAGGGCAAGGCGCCCCGCAAAAACACGTGAGGAAGCGGAGTTACGAGTGGTAAATGAGCATCCGAACTTGTTTTTGACGCAGTAACGCCAACGTACAGCAGATCGTGAACAGGTTCTTAGGCATACTAACCTCCACTTCTATCCCGGTATCGCTGCACTCCATGCTCCGCATCCTGACCCTCTTGCTTGCCACCCTGTTGCTGAGCCCGGCGTTCGCCGACCAGCGCGCCGAAACCCAGCAACAGCTGGAGGCGGCGCGCAAGGACGTCGCCGAGCTGAAAAAGCTATTGGAGAAAGTGCAGCAGGAAAAAAGCGGCGTGCAGAAGCAACTGCGCAGCACCGAAACCGAGATGGGCGACCTGGAAAAGCAGGTCAGGCAGCTCGAAGAGGAGATGCGCAAGAGCCAGGACGAGCTCAAGCGCCTGGACGAAGAGAAAAAAAAACTCCAGGGCGCACGCCTTGAGCAGCAACGCCTGATCGGCATCCAGGCCCGCGCCGCCTATCAGAGCGGGCGCCAGGAATACATCAAGCTGCTGCTCAACCAGCAGAACCCGGAGAAATTCGCCCGTACCCTGACCTACTACGACTACCTCAGCCAGGCCCGTCTCGAACAGCTCACCGCGTTCAACGAGACGCTGCGCCAACTGGCCAACGTCGAGAGCGACATCGCCGCGCAGAACGCCCAGCTCAACGAACAGAAGGACGGCCTCGACAGCCGACGCGAGCAACTGGCGCAGGTCCGCAAGGAGCGCCAGGAAGCCCTGGCCAAGCTGAATCAGGAGTACTCGACCAAGGACCGCAGCCTCAAGGCCCGCGAGCAGGAGCAGGCCGAACTCGGCCAGGTGCTCAAGACCATCGAGGAAACTCTCGCCCGCCAGGCCCGTGAGGCCGAGCAGGCGCGCCAGCAGGCGCTCGCCGAGCAACGCCGCCAGGAAGCCCTGGCCCGCGAGCAGCCCAAGGGCGCGCCGAACAGAACGCCCAGCGCCCCGAGCGGGCCGCTGGTGTCCAGCGCCGGCGCCAACTACGGCGGCCCGTTCGGCAGCGCCCGTGGCAAGCTGCCCTGGCCGGTGGACGGGCGCATCGTGGCCCGCTACGGCACTCCGCGCGGCGACGACGCCCGAACCAAGTGGGACGGCGTGCTGATCGGCGCAAGTGCCGGCAGCCAGGTCCGCGCGGTGCATGGCGGCCGCGTGGTGTACGCCGACTGGTTGCGTGGCGCCGGGCTTCTGGTCATTCTCGACCATGGCTCGGGCTATCTCAGCCTGTACGGCCACAACCAGAGTTTGCTGAAAAGTGCCGGCGACATCGTCAAGGCCGGCGAGCCGATCGCCACCGTCGGCACCAGCGGGGGCCAAGAAACCCCCGCGCTGTATTTCGCCATCCGCCAGCAGGGCCGCCCCAGCGACCCCACGCAATGGTGCCGCGCGCAGGGTTAGCGCGTTCATTACCTTGGAGTTCGACATGCTGCACGTGCGCCATCTGCTTCGCCCCACTTCGCTCGCCCTGGCCCTTTCGCTCATCGCGGGCAGTGGCGGCGCCTGGGCGCAACAGCCTCCGGCCTCGATGGCGCCGGCGCCAATGCCCGCCACGCCGGCCGCGCAGGCCAAGGCGCCGCTGCCGCTGGACGAGCTGCGAACCTTCGCCGAGGTGCTCGACCGCATCAAGGCGGCCTACGTCGAACCGGTGGACGACAAGACCCTGCTGGAAAACGCCATCAAGGGCATGCTCAGCAACCTCGATCCGCACTCCGCCTACCTCGATCCGCAGGAGTTCGAGGAACTGCAGGAAAGCACCAGCGGCGAATTCGGCGGCCTGGGCATCGAGGTCGGTGTCGAGGACGGCTTCATCAAGGTGGTCTCGCCGATCGACGACACTCCGGCGTCCAAGGCCGGCATCGAGGCCGGCGACCTGATCGTGAAGATCGACGGGCAGCCGACCAAGGGCCTGTCGATGATGGATGCCGTCGACAAGATGCGCGGCAAGCCGGGCAGCAAGATTTCCCTCACCCTGGTGCGCGGCGAAGGCGGCAAGCCGTTCGACGTCGAGCTAGCGCGCGCGGTGATCAAGGTGCAGAGCGTGAAGAGCCAGTTCCTCGAGAAGGGCTTCGGCTACGTGCGCATTACCCAGTTCCAGATCAACACCGGCGAGGAAGTCGGCAAGGCCCTGGCCAAGCTGCGCAAGGACAACAACGGCAAGCTCAAGGGCCTGGTCCTCGACCTGCGCAACAACCCCGGCGGCGTGCTGCAGTCGGCGGTCGAAGTGGCGGATCACTTCCTCACCGACGGCCTGATCGTCTACACCAAGGGCCGCATCGCCAACTCCGAGCTGCGCTTCTCCGCCGACCCGGCCGATGCCAGCGAAGGCGTGCCGCTGGTGGTGCTGATCAACGGTGGCAGCGCCTCGGCGGCCGAAATCGTCGCCGGCGCCCTGCAGGACCACAAACGCGGCGTACTGATGGGCACCGACAGCTTCGGCAAGGGTTCGGTGCAGACCGTGCTGCCGTTGAACAACGACCGCGCGCTGAAGCTCACCACCGCGCTGTACTTCACCCCCAACGGCCGCTCGATCCAGGCCCAGGGCATCGTGCCCGACATCGAAGTCGCGCGCGCCAAGGTCACCCCGGAAGGCGACGGCGAGACCTTCAAGGAAGCCGATCTCGCCGGTCACCTGGGCAACGGCAACGGAGGCGCGGACAAGCCCAGCGGGCATCCGAGCAAAACCGAACCGCGCCTGCAGGACGACGACTACCAGCTGAACCAGGCGCTGAACCTGCTCAAGGGCCTGAACCTTACCCGCAGCAAGTAAGCCGGTGCGGGCCTGGCTGCTGCTCCTGCTGCTGGGCGTCTTCGGCCTGGCGCAGGCCGAGCAGGCGCACCCGTCGCAGAGCAAACGTCCGCGCCTGGCGCTGATCATCGACGACCTCGGGCAGAATCCGCCACGCGACCGCCGCGTGCTGGCCCTGCCCGGTCCGGTCGCACTGTCCATCCTTCCCGACACTCCGCACGCACGCGAACTGGCGCTGGCCGCACACCGCGCCGGCAAGACCGTGCTCCTGCACCTGCCGATGGACCCGGCCGACGGTCCCTTCGCCTGGCATCCGCAGATGCCCCTGCAACAGCTGCACGAACGCCTCGACGCGGCGCTGAAGGCGGTGCCCTACGCACATGGTCTGAACAACCACATGGGCAGCCGGATGACTGCCGAGGTGCAGCCGATGGCTTGGTTGATGGCCGAATTGCAGCGCCGCCACCTGATCTTCCTCGACAGCCGCACCAGTCCCGCCACCGTCGCCGCCGCCCAGGCACAGAAGATCGGCCTGGCCAGCCTGTCGCGCGACGTGTTTCTCGATGACGATCCGAGCCCGCAGGCGGTCGCCCGGCAGTTGGCCACCGGCATTCAGCTGGCTCGCAAGCAGGGCTCGGCGGTGCTCATCGGCCACCCGCACCCGGATACCCTCGCGGTGCTCGAACGCGAGCTGCCGCACCTGCGCGAACAGGGCATCGACTGGATCGGCATCGACCTGATGATCGCCGTGCGCGGCAACCGCGCGATGGCGGCGCATGGCAAGGGCGGGATCTATCGCTAGGCGGCGGCTCGGCGCGAAGAGCGCACGGGCGCGTTGGGATACGGGCGCGCATCGCCTGCGCGCCCGCGGCAACTACAGGTAGTTGTTCGTCGCGTCCTCGACGAAGCCTTCGGCGCGCATGGCGTCCAGGGCTTTCTGCAGTCGCTCGACCACCTCGTCCGGGGTGTCCTTGTTCAGCGCCAGGTACAGCTCGGCGTCGTTGAAGCGCAACACGGTCTGCAGCCCGGTGGCACCTTCCTGCTTGGCGATGTAGCGGCCGACCGGGTCGGTGGTGGCCCACAGGTCGATCTGCCCCTTGAGCAGCTTGCCGACATTCTCCTGATCGCGCAGGGCGTTGATCGGCTTCATCCCCTGGCTTTCCAGGTGCTGGCTGACCGCGTCGTTCTTGTAGGCACCGAGCTTGTACTTTTCGGCCTCCTTGAGGCTGGCGACCTTGATCGTGCTGCCAGGCGCCGAGAGCAGCACCCAGCCGGTCTTGGCCAGCGGACCGACCCACTTGAACAGCGGTTTGCGCTCGGGGGTATAGGTGGTCGAGAAGAGCCCGTAGTTGGGCTTGTCGAGGGTGAGATTGTAGAGCCGATCCCAGGGGAAACGCAGGGTCAGGGTGTAGGCGATCCCGGCGCGCTTGAACATCTCCCGCACGATGTCGGCACTGATGCCGTCGATGCCGTCGTCGCGGGCGAAGTTCTTGTCGTCGATCGCCATGTTGAACGGCGGGAAGTTTTCGGTCAGCAGGATCACCTTGTAGTCGGCCGGCAGTTCGGCGCGTGCTGCCGAGGCCACCAACAACAAGCCCAACGTCAACGTTCTTTGCAACGATTTCAGCATGTCCGCACCGCTCCAGTGTCTGTTGCCGTGGCGCTTCACCTCGGCATCGTTTACAGGTAGCGCCCCAGTATTTCGTCGACGAAACCCTCGGCACGCATCCGTTCCAGCGTTGCCTGCAGTTTCTGCACCACCTCGTCCGGTACCTGCTTGTTGAGCGCGAGATAGAGCTGCGCGGTGTCGAAACGCAGCACCGTCTTCAGCCCGCTCACGCCTTCCTGTTTGGCCAGGTAGCGGCCGGCCGGATCGCCGGTGGCCCAGAGGTCGATCAGGCCCTTTTCCAGCTTCCTGGCGTTTTCCTGATCGCGCAGCACGGTGATCGGCTGCAGGCCCTTTTTCGCCAGGTGTTCGGCAATCGCATCGCCCTTGTAGGCCCCGATCCGGTACTTTCCGGCCGCTTCCAGGCTGTCGACGCTGATCGGGCTGTCGCCACGCGCCAGCAGGACCCAATCGTCGGGACCGATCGGACCGACCCATTTGAACTCGTTCTCGCGCTCCGGCAGGCGGGCGGTGACGAATACGCCGTAGTTGGGCTTCTCCTGGGCGAGCTTGTAGATGCGCTCCCAGGGAAAGCGCAGCGTCATGTTGTAGCGGATATCGGCACGCTCGAACATTTCGCGAACGATGTCCACGGCGATGCCACTGATATTGCTCTCATGGGCGAAATTCTTCCCGTTGACCGCCATGTTGTACGGCGGGAAGTTCTCCGTGAGCAGAACGATGCTGTAGTACTTGTCGATTTCGGCACGCGCGGTGCCGGCGAACAGGAGCAAGGTGCCGAGCAACGGCAGCAATACGCGTTTGAGCATGATTTCTCGCAGAACGATGGAATGGATTAAGGATATCCGCAGCCACGGCGCGCACGATGATCGATGGCAAAACGGTGACGCGCGAAAGGCTCAGGCGTCTTTCGGCCGCTCGTCCCCAGCGTAGGCGCGATGACGGTAGTCAGCGCACGACGATGCCGCGGCTGGCGAGGTAGGCCTTGGCTTCGGGAACGGTGTATTCGCCGAAGTGGAAGATGCTCGCGGCGAGTACCGCGGCGGCCTTGCCTTCGAGAATCCCGGCGGCGAGGTGCTCGAGATTGCCGACGCCGCCCGAGGCGATCACCGGAATCCCGACCGCCTCGCTGATGGCGCGGGTCACGCCGAGGTCGTAGCCACTCTTCACACCGTCCTGATCCATGCTCGTGAGCAGGATCTCGCCGGCGCCGAGGTCTTCCATCTTCCTCGCCCAGGCCACCGCGTCCAGGCCGGTCGGCTTGCGCCCGCCATGGGTGAATATCTCCCAGCGTGGCGTTTCGCCAGGCGCCGAGACGCGCTTGGCGTCGATGGCGACGACGATGCATTGCGAACCGAATCGCGAGGACGCCTCGCCGACGAATTCAGGGGTGAAGACCGCCGCGGTGTTGATGGAGACCTTGTCCGCCCCGGCATTGAGCAGGTTGCGAATGTCCTGCACCGTTCTGACGCCGCCACCCACGGTGAGCGGGATGAACACCTGGCTGGCCATGCGCTCGACGGTGTGCAGGGTGGTGTCACGGCCGTCGACGCTGGCGGTGATGTCGAGGAAGGTGATCTCGTCGGCGCCCTGCTCGTCGTAGCGGCGGGCGATTTCCACCGGATCGCCGGCGTCGCGGATGTTCTCGAACTGCACGCCCTTGACCACGCGACCGTTGTCGACGTCGAGGCAGGGAATGATGCGTTTAGCCAGTGCCATAACCGTGTTCCCGTAAGGTGGTGCAAACCACCGATAAAGAGTGCGTCAACGACAGTGGGCGGCGCCCGCTCGCCCTGCGGTCATTCCACCTTGTATTTCAGGTCGCAGAGCGCCTGCGCTTCGGCGACGTCGAGGGTGCCCTCGTAGATCGCCCTCCCGGTGATGGCGCCGACGATGCCCGGCGTGCGGGTGTCGAGCAGGGCCTGGATGTCGCCGAGGTTGTGGATGCCGCCGGAGGCGATCACCGGAATCCCGGTGGCGTTGGCCAGCGCGACGGTGGCCGGCACGTTGCAGCCTTGCATCATGCCGTCCTTGGCGATGTCGGTGTAGACGATCGCGGCGACGCCGTCGGCCTCGAAGCGCTTCGCCAGGTCGACCACCTGCAAGGCGCTGACCTCTGCCCAGCCGTCGGTGGCGACGAAGCCATCCTTGGCGTCCAGGCCGACGATGATCCTGCCGGGGAAGGCACGGCAGGCTTCGCCAACGAATTCCGGCTGCTTGACCGCCTTGGTGCCGATGATCACGTAGCTCACGCCGGCCTTGACGTAGTGCTCGATGGTCTCCAGCGAACGGATGCCGCCGCCGATCTGGATCGGCAGGTGCGGGTAGCGCCGGGCGATCGCCGCGACCACTTCGCCGTTGACCGGCTGACCCTCGAAGGCACCGTTGAGATCGACCAGGTGGAGGCGCCGGCAGCCGGCGTCGACCCACTTCGCGGCCATGCTCACCGGATCGTCGGAAAACACCGTGGAGTCGTCCATACGGCCCTGGCGCAAGCGCACGCAGGCGCCGTCCTTCAAGTCGATTGCGGGGATGATCAGCATGTTTGTTCCTTCTTCGAAGGCACGCCGGGCAAGCGCTTCGGCGCTGCGAACCCAAGCGGCCCGGCAAGGGTAATCAGGGTTTCTCGAGCGCCCAGAGGTCGCTCTCGATGCTCTCGAAGCGGTCCTTGAGGTGCGCCTGCACGTCGAAGATCGCCTTGTTGTAGTAAAGCGGCGCTACCTCGCGGGCGAACAGATCGAGCACTTCCCGGGCTTCGAACGAACCCAATTCCAGCTCGAAACGGTCCTCGAGAAAGCGCTTGAGCACCTCGACCGCGGCGCTTTCCTGGGTCGGGTCGAGTTGCAGGATCGGCGCCTTCGCCTGGCGCGCGGTGCTCACCAGCGGCCATCCCAGGCGGCGAAGTTCTGCAGCAGTTGCAGGCCGTGGGTGTGGCTCTTCTCCGGATGGAACTGCACGGCGAAGCGCGAGCCGTCGGCCAGCGCCGCGGCGAACTCCTTGCCGTAATGACCGCGACCGACCACCTGGCGCGGGTTGCCGGCCTCGATGTAGTAGCTGTGCACGAAGTAGAAGCGGCCATCGCCGGGAATGTTGTGCCACAGCGGGTGATCGACCTCCTGGCGCACCTGGTTCCAGCCCATGTGCGGCACCTTGAGCGTCTCGCCGTCTTCCTGCATGTCCTTGCCGAAGAAGCGCACCTGGCCGGGGAACAGGCCGATGCAATCGACGCCGCCGTTCTCCTCGCTGCACTGCATCAGCGCCTGCATGCCGACGCAGATGCCGAGGAACGGGCGGTCGACGCTGACCTCGCGGACCAACTCGTCGAAGCCCAGGCGGCGGATCTCGGCCATGCAGTCGCGGATCGCGCCGACGCCGGGGAACACCACGCGGTCGGCCTCACGGATCACGTTGGCATCGCTGGTCACCTGGACGCGGCCGGCACCGACGTGCTCCAGCGCCTTGGCTACGGAGTGCAGGTTGCCCATGCCGTAGTCGATCACAGCGACCGTCTGCATCAGAGGATTCCCTTGGTCGAGGGCATCTGCCCGGCCATCCGCGGGTCCAGCTCCACGGCCATGCGCAGCGCACGGCCGAAGGCCTTGAATACCGTTTCGATCTGGTGGTGGGTATTGCTGCCGCGCAGGTTGTCGATGTGCAGGCTGACCAGGGCGTGGTTGACGAAGCCCTGGAAGAACTCCTGGAACAGATCGACATCGAAGCCGCCGACCACCGCACGGGTGAACGGCACGTGCATCTGCAGGCCCGGGCGACCGGAGAAATCGATGACCACGCGCGACAGCGCCTCGTCGAGCGGCACGTAGGAGTGGCCGTAGCGGGTCATGCCCTTCTTGTCGCCGACGGCCTTGGCGAAGGCCTGGCCGAGGGTGATGCCGACGTCTTCCACGGTGTGGTGGTCGTCGATGTGCAGGTCGCCCTTGCACTGGATGTCCAGGTCGATCAGGCCGTGCCGGGCGATCTGGTCGAGCATGTGCTCGAGGAAGGGCACGCCGATGTCGAAACGGGACTTGCCGCTGCCATCCAGGTTGATCGAGACCTTGATCTGGGTCTCCAGGGTATTGCGTTCGACAGATGCCGTACGTTCGGCCATCACCAGCTCCGCGAAATCTCAGGGCGAAAGGGGCGACATTATAGGCCGAACGCAGGGTAGGACGACAGGCCGCAGACGCGGGCGCGTCTGAGCGGGAACGGCGAAGCGCGGAAACGCCGTTTGCGATCCCGCGGGACGGAGCCAGTCAGCACCTGAGCGGCTCCGCGCGCACCTACGGCGCGGCATTAAGGCACCGCGCAGCAGATCGTGGAACTCAGCCGAACAGCGCTGCGGTTTTCTGCAGCGTGACCCAGACACCCCAGGCCAGCGGGATGCCGACCACCAGCCAGGCGACGATCACCAGCGGCACGCTCGACGGGCTGGCCGACCAGGCCAGCTCGCTGACCGGCGCGGACTTCTCGCCATGGGCGCGCTCGGCGGCCAGTTGCTCTGCGCTCATGAAGTACTTCGGATTCACCGGGCGCACCAGCAGGTTGCAGATGAAACCCAGCACCAGCAGGCCGGCGAGGATGTACAGCGTGATGTCGTAGGCAGCGGCGCGCTCGACGCCGATCGACAACTGGTACTCGCGGATGTAGTTGACCAGCACCGGGCCAAGCACGCCGGCGACGGCCCAGGCGGTCAGCAGACGGCCGTGGATGGCGCCGACCATCTGCGTGCCGAACAGGTCGGCGAGGTAGGCCGGCACCGCGGCGAAACCGCCGCCGTACATCGACAGGATGATGCAGAACGCGCCGACGAACAGTGCGACGCTACCGGCATGGCCGGACCAGGGCACCGAGGCGTAGAGCACGAAGCCGAGGGCGAAGAAGATCGCGTAGGTCGCCTTGCGTCCCAGGTGATCGGAGATCGACGCCCAGAAGAAGCGCCCGCCGATGTTGAACAGGCTGAGCAGGCCGGTGAAGCCGGCAGCGATCGCGGCGATCTGCGCCAGTTGCCCGGCGTCGAGGTCGCCGAAGCTGCCGTCGATACCCAGCAGGCGTCCGCCGAAGACTTCCTGTAGCAGCGGCGAAGCCATGCCGAGGATGCCGATACCGGCCGAGACGTTGAGGCAGAGGACGGCCCAGACCAACCAGAACTGCGGGGTCTTCCAGGCGACGCTGACATGCACGTGGCCGTGGGTGATCATCGCGTTTTCGCTTTTCCTCGCCGGCGGCGTCCAGCCTTCGGGCTTCCAGCCGGTGGGCGGAACGCGGTACGACAGCGCGCCGCCGACCATGAACACGAAGTAGATCGCGGCCATGGCGACGAAGCTTTCCCACACGCCGACGCTGGTCGGGGTGGCGAAATGCCCCATCAGGTTCGCTGCCAGCGGCGCGCCGACCATGGCGCCACCGCCGAAGCCCATGATGGCCATGCCAGTGGCCATACCGCGCTTGTCCGGGAACCACTTGATCAGCGTCGACACCGGCGAGATGTAGCCGAGACCCAGGCCGATGCCGCCGATCACCCCGGAGCCCAGCCACATCAGCCAGATCTGGTGGGTGTAGATGCCGAGGGCGGAAATCAGCAGGCCTCCGCACCAGCAGACCGCCGAAACCAGGCCGGCCTTGCGCGGGCCCGCGTGCTCCAGCCAGCCGCCCCAGATCGCCGCGGAGCAGCCGAGGAAGATGAAGAACAGCGTGTAGATCCAGCCGAGCATGGAAATCTTCCAGTCGCAGTCGGCGGCGAATACCTGGACGAGAAAGCCCATTTCCGGAGCGCAGGCGACGGCGCTACCGATGCCTACCGCTTTCGACAGCGGCAACCAGAACACCGAAAAGCCATAGGCCATACCGATGCAGAGATGGATCGCGAGGGCAGCTGGCGGGACCAGCCAGCGGTTGAAGCCAGGACGGGCGATGGTGCGTTCCTTGGAGAGAAACGCCGGCAAGGCCTTGCCAACCGGCAAGGGAGAACTGCTCATGGGTAATTCCTATAGTTGTATGTGCGTGCAAGGCAGGAACAAGCGCGCGAAATCTACCACGACGCATGCGACAACTCACCGCACCAACCGGGAAAATCCAGCACGACTGGAACTTTCGCCCCGCCAGGCAGACGCATGCAGGTGGGCAACGCGCCATCATCCGTGATTGCGACCGCTCAGCCTCACCGAATCTCGGCGACCTCACCGGACGACCGACCCGAATAGCCCTTCATGCAGCGAACGCCATGGATAGCATCGATACCCTGATCATCGGCGCCGGCGCCCTCGGCCTGGCCTGCGCCGCCCGTATCGCCAGCCCGCAACACAGCCTGCTCATCGTCGAGCGCGAAAAGCTCATCGGCAGCCATACCTCCAGCCGCAATTCGGAAGTGATCCACGCCGGCATCTACTACGAACCGGGCTCGCTGAAGGCCGAACTCTGCCTGGAAGGCCGCGAACGACTGTACGCCTGGTGCGCCGAGCGCGACGTGCCGCACCGGCGGATCGGCAAGCTGCTGGTCGCCGTGGAAGACACCGAGCGCGCCAAGCTGGAGAAACTCGCGGCGAACGCCGAGGCCTGCGGCGTCGGTGACTTGCGCGAGATCGGCCAGGCCCGGCTGGCGGAGATGGAACCGGCGGTGCGCGGTGTCGCCGCGCTGCTCTCGCCGAGCACCGGGATCATCGACAGCCACCAGTACATGCACTCGCTGCTGACCGCCGCCGAGCAGCAGGACGCACAACTGGTGCTCGATACCCGCGTCGACAGCCTGCACCATGACGGCGACGGCTGGATCGCCAGCGGCGTCAGCGGCGGCGAGCCGTTCCAGATAAAGGCGCAGCGCGTGGTCAATGCCGGCGGCCTGTTCGCCCAGGATCTCGCCAGCCGCACCGAAGACCTCGCGGCAGCACAGATTCCCACCCTGCACATGTGCCAGGGACGCTATTTCACCTACGCCGGACGCTCGCCGTTCCAGCACCTGATCTACCCGATGCCGGAAGCCAACACCGCCGGGCTCGGCGTGCACGCCACCCTCGACCTCGGCGGCCAGCTGCGCTTTGGCCCGGACGTGCGCTATCTGGACGAACTCGACTACGTGGTCGACGAAGCCCTGCGCGAACCCTTCGCCACGGCGATCGGCCGCTACTTCCCCGGTCTCGACGCCAGCCGCCTGAATCCGGGCTACAGCGGCATCCGACCGAAACTCTCCGGCCCCGGCGAAGCCGCCGCCGACTTCGTCATCCAGACGCCGGCGCAACACGGCAAGGCTGGGCTGGTGAACCTGTTCGGCATCGAATCACCGGGGCTGACCGCCAGCCTGGCGATCGCCGAGCGGGTCGCCGCAGCGCTCTGAACGGTCGCGTTATACTGCGGGCCCTCATGCGTGCGGCAGTTTTGCCGCACGCCTCTTCACCCCGACTACAAGGACTCGTCCATGAAAGCCCTCGGCAAAATCCTGGGTCTGGTCTGCCTCGGACTGCTGCTGCTCCTGGTCGTCCTCGGCTTCGCCCTGACCCACCTGTTCGACCCGAACGACTACAAGGACGAGATCCGCAAGATCGCCCACGACAAGGCCAACCTCGAGCTGACCCTCGACGGCGACATCGGCTGGAGCCTATTTCCCTGGCTCGGCATCGAGCTGCACGAGGCCACGCTGGCCAGCGCCGCGACGCCGAACGAGCCGTTCGCCGACCTGCGCATGCTCGGGCTTTCCGTGCGCGTGCTGCCGCTGCTGCGCAAACAGGTGCAGATGAGCGACATCCGCGTCGAAGGGCTCAACCTGACCTTGAAGCGCGACGCCCGGGGCAACGGCAACTGGGAGCAGGTCGGCCACCCGGCCACCGCCCAGACCAGCGGAGAGGCGACGGCCCCGGCGCCCTCCTCCGACGCCTCCTCCGACGCCGCCGAGCAACGCGCCGAGGCGCCCGCCGAACCGCTGAAACTCGACATCGACAGCCTCAGCGTGAAGGACGCCCGCGTCGCCTATCGCGACGAGCGCACCGGTCGCGAGTTCAATGCCGAGAGCATCGAGCTGAGCACCGGCGCGATTCGCGAAGGCAGCGACATCCCGATCACGCTCAGCGCCTTCTTCGGCAGCAACCAGCCGGTGATGCGTGCGCGCACCGAGCTGCAGGCCGACCTGCGCTTCGACCGTGCGCTCAAGCGCTACCAACTGGGTAACGCCCGCCTCTCCGGCGAGGCCTCCGGCGAGCCGCTGCAAGGCAAGACCCTGACCTTCAGCGCCCAGGGCGAACTGCTCGCCGACCTCGCCGCGCAGATCGCCGAATGGAACAGCCTCAAGCTCACCGCCAATGGCCTGCGCGGCATCGGCGACCTCAAGGTGCGCGACCTGGAATCCGAGCCCAAGCTCAGCGGCGGCCTGTCCATCGCCGAGTTCAACCTCAGAGAATTCCTCGAAGGCATCGGCCAGCAACTGCCGCCCATGGCCGATGCCGGCGCGCTGAGCAAAGCCGAGCTGGCCAGCCGACTGAATGCCACCGAGAACAGCCTCGCGCTGGACGACCTCACGCTGAAACTCGACGGCGGCAACTTCAACGGTTCGATAGCCGTGACTGACCTGGCCAAACGGGCTGTGCAGGTGCAGCTCAAGGGCGATCGCCTGGACCTCGACCGCTACCTGCCGCCCACCTCGAAAGACAGCAAGGCCGCCAGCGCCGCACGCCAGTCGGAAGTCGACGGCAGCATCGCCGCCGCGGGTCGCGGCACCAGCGAGCTGCCGGAGAAACCGTCGCAACAGGCCTGGAGCGCCGAACCGGCGCTGCCGCTCGAGCAACTGCGCAAGCTCGATGCGAAAGTCGATCTCGGCCTGGACCTGCTGACCCTGCAAAATCTGCCGATCGCCAATGCCTCGATCAAGGTCGCCGCGAAGGACGGGCTGCTCAACGTCGAGGAACTGCGCGGCGACCTGCATGACGGCCGTTTTGACGCCAAGGGCCGGATCGATGCGCGCCAGCCTGAAGTGCAACTCGCCCTGACCAGCCACATCGCCCGGGTGCCGGTGGAGAAGATTCTCCAGCGCAACGGCGAGGCGACGCCGATCCAGGGTCTGCTCGACCTGAACGCCGACCTGCGCACCCGCGGCAATAGCCAGAAGGCCTGGATCGAAGGGCTGAACGGCAGCGCCAACTTCTCCCTCAACGACGGCGTGCTGGTCGATGCCAACCTCGAACAGCAACTGTGCATGGCCATCGCCACGCTCAACCGCAAATCGCTATCGAGCGAGCCGCGCGGACGCAACACGCCGTTCGAGCAGCTGCAGGGCAGCCTGACCTTGCGCGACGGCGTGGCCAGCAACCCGGACCTCAAGGCGCGCATTCCCGGCCTGCGGGTGAACGGCGACGGCGACCTCGACCTGCGCGTGCTGGGCATGGACTACCGCGTCGGCATCGTCATCGAGGGCGACAAGGGCGAAATGCCCGACCCAGCCTGTCAGGTCAATGCGCGCTATGCGGACATCTCATGGCCGCTGCGCTGCCGAGGCCCGCTGGAACTGGGCGCCAAGGCCTGCCGTCTGGACAAGGACGGGATGGGCAAGGTCGCCGCGCAACTGGCCGGCGACAAGCTCAACCAGAAGATCGAGGAGAAGCTCGGCGACAAGGTCAGCCCGGAACTCAAGGACGCGCTCAAGGGGCTGTTCAAGCGATGAGCCCCGAGCAGTTCTCCGCGGCGGTGCTCGACTGGTACGACCGCCACGGCCGCAAGGATCTGCCCTGGCAGCAGGGCGTCACGCCGTATCGGGTGTGGGTATCCGAGATCATGCTGCAGCAGACCCAGGTCGCCACCGTACTGGAGTATTTCGGCCGCTTCATGCAAGCGCTGCCCAACGTGCAGGCGCTGGCCGAGGCGCCGGAGGACGAGGTGCTGCACCTGTGGACCGGCCTGGGCTACTACAGCCGCGCGCGCAACCTGCACCGCACGGCGAAGATCGTCGTCGGGCAGCATGGCGGCGAATTTCCCCGCGACGTGCTCGCGCTGGCCGAGCTGCCCGGCATCGGCCTGTCCACCGCCGGCGCCATCGCCAGCCTGAGCATGGGCCTGCGCGCACCGATCCTCGACGGCAACGTCAAGCGGGTACTGGCACGCTACACCGCGCAGAGCGGCTACCCCGGCGAACCGAAGGTCGCCCGCCAGCTGTGGAGCGCCGCCGAGCGCTTCACCCCGCAGCACCGCGTCGGCCACTACACCCAGGCGATGATGGACCTCGGCGCCACGCTCTGCACCCGCAGCAAGCCGAGCTGCCTGCTCTGCCCGCTGCGCGCCGGCTGCCGCGCGCACCTGCTCGGCCGCGAGACCGACTTCCCGACGCCGAAGCCGCGCAAGGAGCTGCCGCAAAAGCGCACGCTGATGCCGCTGCTGAGCAACCGCGAGGGCGCCATCCTGCTTTACCGGCGCCCTGCCAGCGGCCTCTGGGGCGGCCTCTGGAGCCTGCCCGAACTGGACGACCTGCAGGCACTCGAGGTACTTGCCTCGCGGCATTTCCTGCAGTTGGGCGAACGTCGCGAGCTGCCCGGCCTGACCCACACCTTCAGCCATTTCCGTCTGGCCATCGAACCCTGGCTAGTACAGGTCCGCAGCATGCCCCACGCCGTGGCCGAGGCCGACTGGCTCTGGTATAACCTCGCCACCCCGCCGCGCCTGGGCCTCGCCGCCCCGGTCAAGAAACTGCTGAAACGCGCCGCCGACGAGCTGAACGCAGGAGAAAGCCCATGACCCGCACCGTGATCTGCCGCAAATACAAACAGGAACTGCCCGCCCTCGACCGTCCGCCCTATCCTGGCCCCAAGGGCGAAGAACTGTTCAACAACGTCTCGAAGAAGGCCTGGGACGAGTGGCAGGCCCACCAGACCATGCTCATCAACGAGCGCCGGTTGAACATGATGAACGTCGAGGATCGCAAGTTCCTGCAAGCCGAGATGGACAAGTTCCTCTCCGGCGAGGACTACGCCCAGGCCGAAGGCTACGTTCCGCCCAGCGCCTGAGCGTAAACGTAAGCGCCCGTTCTGATTAAATTTTTTTCTTCACCTCGCTTGACAGGGCAAAGCCAAATCCGTTTAATTGCGCCCCGTTGCCCAGGTAGCTCAGTCGGTAGAGCAGGGGATTGAAAATCCCCGTGTCGGCGGTTCGATTCCGTCCCTGGGCACCACCTTCCAGTTTCAGGTGGTGCTTGAATCAGCTGAAACATCAAAGACCGGCCTCAGGGCCGGTTTTTTATTACCCGTGTTTTGAGATCGGGCAATCCGATGAACGCGCCCGCCATCGAATCGAACTCCCCATTTCAAGTGGGCCATTTTTCGGCCTCCAAGAACGTCGCGCTTCACGAAGCCGAGGGCCGGGCGACGACAGCGGTCGGCGCCAAAACGTAGGCGTCGTCTCCCCCCTTCCCCCGAACAGCCGGAAATCTCTGACCGCTCCAGGCACGCACCGTGCAGTCGGCAGGGCGAATCCTTAATAAAAGACAGTCGCCTGATTCCTTCCAAGATGCAGCGGCGTCGCGAAAAAGGGGCGCACCAACTGAGGGCACAGCTTCGTTCGGCGTTATTCAACCTCGCTGCACCTTGAGTCCAACGACCCGCGAAAGGCGCTGAAAATGCGACAGCATGTTTGCCTATCGCGACAGCCAACTTCATTGAAGCGACAAGCGCGACAGCGTCCAGTTTGGATAAAAGGTTGCAAGCTTGGCTGTCATCTCCCCTCATGCTAGCTTGCACCCGACCACGAAGAGGACCCGCCATGGCCGAGGCCACGCCCGCGCTTGAAGTACGCAATCTGCATAAACGCTACGGCGACCTCGAGGTGCTCAAGGGCATCTCCCTCACCGCTCGCGACGGCGATGTGATCTCGATCCTCGGCTCGTCCGGCTCCGGAAAATCGACCTTCCTGCGCTGCATCAATCTGCTGGAAAACCCGCATCAGGGCCAGATCATCGTCGCCGGCGAAGAGCTGAAACTCAAGGAAGGCAAGAGCGGCGAGCTGGTCGCCGCCGACAGCAAGCAGATCAACCGCATCCGCAGCGAGATCGGTTTCGTCTTCCAGAACTTCAATCTCTGGCCGCACATGAGCGTGCTGGACAACATCATCGAGGCGCCGCGCCGGGTGCTCGGACAGAGCAAGGCGGAAGCCGTCGAGGTGGCCGAGGCGCTGCTGGCGAAGGTCGGCATCGGTGACAAACGCCACGTCTATCCCAACCAGCTTTCCGGCGGCCAGCAGCAGCGCGCGGCCATCGCACGCACCCTGGCGATGCAGCCGAAGGTGATTCTTTTCGACGAACCGACCTCGGCGCTCGATCCGGAGATGGTACAAGAAGTGCTTAACGTGATCCGCGCGCTGGCCGAAGAAGGTCGGACCATGCTGCTGGTTACCCACGAGATGAGCTTCGCCCGCCAGGTATCCAGCGAGGTGGTTTTCCTCCACCACGGTCTGGTCGAAGAGCAAGGATCGCCGCAGCAGGTCTTCGAAAACCCGCAATCGGCGCGCTGTAAACAATTCATGTCCAGCAATCGCTAACGGAGCTACGTCCCTCATGATGACTTACAAGAAGATGCTGCTGGCTGCTGCCGCCACCCTGGCGTTCGGCACCAACGCTATCGCTGCCGACAAGCTGAAAATCGGAACCGAGGGTGCCTACCCTCCCTTCAACCTGATCGACGCCAGCGGCCAGGTGGTCGGTTTCGACATCGACATCGCCCAGGCCCTCTGCGCGAAGATGAAGACCGAGTGCGAAGTCGTGACTTCCGACTGGGACGGCATCATCCCCGCGCTGAACTCGAAGAAATTCGACTTCATTGCCGCCTCGATGTCGATCACCGACGAGCGCAAGCAGGCCGTCGACTTCACCGACGCGTACTACACCAACAAGCTGCAGTTCATCGCGCCGAAAGCCAGCACCCTGAAAACCGACAAGGCCAGCCTCAAAGGCAAGGTCATCGGCGCCCAGCGCGCGACCATCGCCGGCACCTGGCTCGAAGACAACATGGCCGACACCGTCGAAATCAAACTCTACGACACCCAGGAAAACGCCTACCTCGACCTGGCTTCCGGCCGCGTCGATGCCGTGCTGGCCGACAAGTTCGTCAACTGGGAATGGCTGAAGAGCGCCGCCGGCAAGGACTTCGAATTCAAGGGCGACCCGGTGTTCGACAACGACAAGATCGGCATGGCCGTGCGCAAGAACGACCCGCTGCGCGAGAAACTGAACGCCGCGCTCAAGGAAATCGTTGCCGACGGCACCTACAAGAAGATCAACGACAAGTACTTCCCGTTCAGCATCTACTGATCGGTCCGGACGGCGCGGTTTCCACCGCGCCGCTCCTCTGCCACGCTCCCTTGCATAGTTCCTTGCGATGACCTTCGACCTTTACGGATTCGGCCCGGCACTGGCTGCCGGAACGCTGATGACCATCAAGCTGGCCCTGTCCGCCCTGTCCCTCGGACTGGTGCTCGGCCTGCTCGGCGCACTCGCCAAGACTTCCCCGTACAAGCCCTTGCGATGGCTTGGCGGCAGCTACTCGACCCTGGTTCGCGGCGTTCCCGAACTGCTCTGGGTCTTCCTCATCTACTTCGGCACCGTCGGCCTGATGCACACCATCGGCGAAATGCTCGGCCGGCCCAACCTCGAGCTGAGCGCCTTCGCCGCGGGCACCATCGCCCTGGGCATCTGCTTCGGCTCGTACGCCACCGAGGTATTCCGTGGCGCCATCCTGGCCATTCCCAAGGGCCACCGCGAAGCGGGCCTGGCCCTGGGCATGGGCAAGCCGCGAATCTTCTGGCGCCTGATCCTGCCGCAGATGTGGCGCATCGCCCTGCCCGGCCTGGGCAACCTGTTCATGATCCTGATGAAGGACACCGCGCTAGTCTCGGTGATCGGCCTGGAAGAAATCATGCGCCGCTCGCAGATCGCGGTGACGTCCAGCAAGGAGCCCTTCCTCTTCTACATGGTCGCGGCCTTCATCTACCTGGGCCTGACCATCCTCGCCATGATCGGCATGTACTTCCTCGAAAAACGCGCCTCGCGCGGTTTCATCAGGAGCGCGGCATGAACTGGGAAGTCATCATCAAATGGCTGCCGCGCCTGACCGACGGCGCGATCCTGACGCTCGAACTGGTCGCCTTCTCGGTCATCGCCGGGCTGATCCTCGCCCTGCCGATCGGTATCGCCCGCGCCTCGCGGCACTGGTACGTGCGCGCGATTCCGTTCAGCTACATCTTCTTCTTCCGCGGCACGCCTCTGCTGGTCCAGTTGTTCCTCGTCTACTACGGCGCCGCGCAATTCGACGCCGTCCGCCAGAGCGCGCTTTGGCCGTACCTGCGTGATCCCTACTGGTGCGCGGTGCTGACCATGACCCTGCACACCGCGGCCTACATCGCGGAAATCCTCCGTGGGGCGATCCAGTCCGTGCCGCCGGGCGAGATCGAAGCAGCCCGCGCGCTCGGCATGTCGCGCGCGCAGTCGATGCTGCACATCATCCTGCCGCGCGCGGTGCGCATCGGCCTGCCGGCCTACAGCAACGAAGTGATCCTGATGCTCAAGGCCAGCGCCCTGGCCAGCACCATCACCCTGCTGGAGCTGACAGGCGTGGCGCGGACCATGAACGCCCGCACCTACCTGCCGGTGGAAGGCTTCTTCACCGCCGGGATCTATTACCTGGTGATCACCTTCGTGCTGATCAACGCGTTCAAGCTGCTCGAACGCTGGCTGCGCGTGGACGCCTGCCAGGGACGCTGAGCCCCGCCGCCCATGTCCCTCGCCTCCGCAGCCGTCCTCGACGGCGTCGCATTGCTCGAGCGCTTCCAGGCGCTCGATGCCTTCCTCGTCGAGCACCAGGCACTCTGGCGCTCCAAACCTTTCACCGAACGCCGACTGCCCTGGGAAGACCAGCATCCGTCGCTGGCCGATTGGCTGCGCCGACGCAGCCTCGATGATGCCGAAGCCGCGCACAACCAGCCACACCGGCTGCCGGCACCCGCGCCCTTCCCGGCGCTGGCGGAGCGCTCGACGGAGCTCACCGAGCTGGGCGAGTTTCCCGCCGCGGAACTGACGGCGCGCTCCCGGTTAGATGTCGACGTGCCGGGCCGCAAATGGCAGCAAATCCAGGCCTTCGCCAGCCGCCTCGGCTTCGACAGTACGCCGCGCAACTGGCTCGACTGGTGCGCCGGCAAAGGCCACCTCGGCCGACTGCTGGCCAGCCAGGGCCAGCCGGTGTGCAGCCTGGAATGGGATGCGCAACTGGTGGAGGCCGGCGAGCGCCTCAGCGCGCGCCTGCAACTGCCGGTCCGCCACCGCCATCAGGACGTGATGGCCGCCGACGTCCTTGCGCATCTGCGGGCGGACCAGGCGCCGGTCGCCCTGCATGCCTGCGGCGACCTGCACATCCGCCTGCTGCGCCTGGCCAGCAGCGCCGACTGCAGCCATATCGCCCTCGCACCCTGCTGCTACAACCGGATCGCCGCCGAGCATTACCAGCCACTCAGCGCCGCGGCGGCCGGCTCGGCGTTGCGCCTGTCGCTGGACGACCTGCGCATGCCCATGCAGGAAACCGTCACCGCCGGCGCCCGTGTGCGCCGTCAGCGCGACGAATCCATGGCACGGCGGCTGGCATTCGACCTGCTGCAGCGCGAGATTTGCCAGCAGGACGAGTACCTGCCGACACCGTCCCTGCCGACGTCCTGGCTGAACAAGCCGCTCGCCGACTATTGCCGCGACCTCTGCGAACTCAAGGGCCTGCACCTCGACTACGAGCCCAACTGGCAGCGCCTCGAGCGCTCTGCATGGGAATGCCTGGCCCAGGTGCGCAACCTGGAGCTGCTCCGCGCGCTGTTCCGCCGCCCGCTGGAGTGCTGGCTGGCGCTGGACCGCGCGCTGTTTCTCGAGGAGAACGGCTACCGAACCCGCCTGGGCAGCTTCTGCCCTCCCGAGCTGACGCCGCGCAACCTGTTGATCCTGGCGGAAAAAAGGCACGCCGAGTAGGTTTACAGCAGTGCGCCTACCGCTATAATGGCGCCCCTTCATGCCGGTATAGCTCAGCTGGTAGAGCAACTGACTTGTAATCAGTAGGTCCCGGGTTCGATTCCTGGTGCCGGCACCATACAAATCAAAGGGTTACGTGAAAGCGTAGCCCTTTTTTGTGCCCGAATTTTGGCTTGGGGTAGGATTGGGGTAGGGATTTGACACCCCATGTCCTGCTGGTTAGAAAAAGTCCGCGCCAACCGAAGCACCGCTCGTCGGGAAAATCTCACGACCTAGCCCATCCTGCGGCGCATTTTCTTTATACGACAACATCGCCAAACGACTTTTTAGCCATCTTGAAGGCCATTCATGACGAAGGCCTTTTTCGTCCGGATGTCGTAAAGTGGGGTCTTGCACAGCCCCTGAGAGCTGAATAGTGTGAACGGACGGGTCAACAGACCTGACTCCGGGATCACTACCACCATGAGGCAACTCGTTATGGTGGCTGTATGCGGGGCGCTTCGGCGCGCCGAGTTCCTTGAGTCTCGGTCTTCCACACCCGTATGCAGCCGCCACCCCTCGTGTGGAAGCGATAGGTGGCGGCCTCTAAAACTCAAGAGGCCACCCTATGCAACAGAGCAACTCATCCCCGGGCTTTACCCCGCTACATGCCGACGAGCACAACAGCCTGCTTGGCTATCGAAGCGATGCCCAAGCAGCCGAACTCTATGACGAAGCCATGCAGCGACAGCACGCTGTCTTAGGCCTACTCTGCGCGCTAAGTGGTACATCCGTTTTGAATGAGCTTTCAGACGAGCCATTAGGTGGATGCATGCAAGCGATTCGACTGCTGTGCAACGATGCTGCAGGGCTGTACTCAGCAGCATGGGAGAGCATGCAGCGAGGCGCCGCCTGAAGCTCCAGTGGCCAAGGGTAAAGGTGCGCCTCATCTCATCCTCCACACCTAAAGACAAACCCTCACTGGCTTCCATTAACTGGGCAATATTCAGAGCGCCCCACGGAGCGAACCGCGCGTCCATTTTGAAAAGGGGCAGGCGTTACTCACCTGCCTCTTTTGATAACGCCAGCTCATCTTCAAATCGCTGCACAAACTCGACAAGACCAATGTTCAGCGCAATGCAGATATCGCGCAGCTGAACAAGATCAAGACGACGCAGACCGCGCTCGATGTCGCTCGCGAAAGACTGCGGACGGTCAAGCGCCTGAGCAAAATGCGCCTGGGTCAACCCAGCCTCCACCCTGCACTGCTTCAGCAGCCTGAGCAGCACCAGATTTTCTTCTCGATACACCGACTTTTCCAACGGGAACCACCTCACAGCTTGACAGTCTGCGAGGGTATATCTAATCTACAGTTATCTGATTTACCGATATTCAGATTGTTTGATAATCCCCTTTTCAAGGAACCCTTCGATGAACACTACAGCACAAGCCTCTTCCCCAAGTCCGAAGCTTCAGCTCACGCTGAACAAGAAAACGCTAGAAATCCAGATGGAGCTGAACGCGCTACTCAACTCCTTTGGTGCATCACCTGACCTGGCCCAGGTTGCCGCCACGGCATGGGAAAGCGACCTCCTGATCGAAGATGACGCTGAATCTAAATCCACTTTGTACTACCTGCCGATCCGGCTGATTCCAGCGTTCATTGATCAGATCCTTGATCAACTGAGTGTTGAGAGTAGCGCGGAAGCAGTCCAGTTCAGGGATGGCTTTCGTGCAGTGGGGGCAAGCACCAGCAAACTCATCACGCTGACGCAGACCAACAGGCCCGAAGTGCTCGAACTCATGCAGCAATGGATGAAAAAGGCCCCGGCCAGCTATGCACTGCACGAACTCATCGCTGCGCAATGTAAGCGCTCGACAGCCTTTGCCCCGAGCCCAGCCACCCAAGGGGGCCTGTAATCCCGATGCGCACATCCAAAATCAAAATTCAGGGGCTGACCATTCCTTATCTGATCGGCAGCGACAGTGAGCGCTACTGGCCTATGCGGCCGATATGCGAAGCAATGGGGCTGAACTGGCACTCTCAAGCCGCCAAGCTGCATCCCCCTCGATACAGCCCTTGTGAGCACGATTTATCCCTGCCAGGCCAGCCTCTTATGAAGCGGGCATTGTGCCTGCCACAGTCAGAGTTCGAGTTCTGGCTGAAAAGCTTGAGCTCGCGCAAGGTGTCCCCAGTCGTTCGGCGGCATCTCGATCAGTTACGCACTCACTTTTTTGGGGGAATCACTGCTGTGGTGGAACAGCCCCCAGTACCCGCAACAGCTGCTGCGCCAGCAGTCCTCAACCGAATTCTGAACTGGCGAGCGCAACAGGCAGATCCAGCCAATCGTCCAGAGCTGCTCAAGCAGATTGCCAACCAATTCCGAGGGTCTAACGGTTTTGGAATTGCCGAGACCCAAGACCACCAACTACGTGCAGCAGTCGCTTCTCTCAGCTCGATCATCTATCAGCATGATCGCTCAAAGACGCCGAGCCAGATGCCGGTTTCGCTGCGTGTCGATGCGATCATCAAATCCATTGTTGAGGCTCGCACACAGCGGATGCATTTGCCTGACGCGGACTTCGCCGCCCTGCTCTGTGGCATCGACTTGGAGCAGCAGCATCGTCAGGCCTGCAACATGCAGCAGACGCCATGAGTGGTAGTAGCTGCCCCAGCTACTAACCGGAATGTCACCAATCATCCTCAAGGGATGCAGATCGATCAACCATGAGTTCACTGAGAGAAATCACAGAGCTGTTGTACGCAGCGGGAGCGCCCATGTCCGGCAGCCCCATGTCCGACGAAGAGGCGCTCAGCTATGCCAGAAAAAACTTCCTCTATGGGAATTTTTGCCTGGTTCGTGATTGGCTGTGGCTCGATATAGAGACCACCGACGCGCAACGGCAGGCGCTGGAGAAAACACAACGCCAGCCGGCATTAATCTATGCGCACCAGGTTGTCTTCGACAGCGAGCGACGATGGGACGTGGGCGACTTCGTGAGAACTTCGCTACTGCATCAGTTCAGCGAGGGATTTCATTTCAGAACGCTCAATTCTGTGTACCTGCTACTGGGCCCCGGTACTCGCAAGCCTGCCAGCGCCGACACCATCGGATGCCTGATATAAGCCATGGAGTATCCCGGAGAGCACAGGGGCTTCAACTCAGAGTTGATCACTGATCTGTGAGGAGCAGTAATGCGCCCAGTTTCTCCCGAGAATATGCAGAAGCTACGCAAGGCTCAGGCATACGCTTTCAGCAAGCCGGTCACGGCCTATCTTACCGATGCCCATATCGCAGCATGCTGCTGCCTGGGAGTAACGCACCGGCATGTCAGGGCGGATCCGCTCGGGGGTCGATTTACCGATGGGCGTTTGATTCGCACCTCGGACATCCTGCGTATCGAACTGGAGGGAGAGTTCTGGGTGCTGCACACATACACGGGAAGCTTTTACGTCATAACCTCTTTCCACCCGGGTGGATTTCAATCCCTGGTGGACTATCAGAAATTTCTTCCTCAGGGCTTCTACCCGGCGCCTGATCGGCTCCACTGACACAATTCAGAAGGAGGCCAAGCCGCACCAGGAAGGCCGTGACGCCTTCTTCAACTCCGCGCCTGGGGATACCAGCACAGCCCACATCTTTGCTGCCACGGATTTACGGTGCTCTCGGCGACCAGCGCCTGACTCACCTTTATCTGGGCCCGCCATCTGCGATACGCCTGCCGTGTCGCACGAAGCGATGCGACACGGGCCGAGTATCGCAGCTGGAAAATGCGACACCCCAGGTCTGTCGCAAAATCACGCGTGCGACACGCTGACCATGTCGCATGCGCTGGCTGCGATACACCCTGCATATCGCACAAGTGGTTTGCGACACTCTTGCTGTGCCGCATGCGGCATTAACAGTGCCTGATAAGGCACCGAAAGCAGCCAAATCCGGCACAGCGAATGCCACTTATGGCGCAAATCGTGCCCAAACTGGCACTGCTTTTATTGGTTATACTTCGACATATAACTCAATAAATTCAATTACTTAAAATAAAAAACAATAACCAAACATCATTCTACTGACCAGCATTTTTGAGCGCTCCGATTTCTGCTGCATCAGCGATGCGCAGCCCGGTGCTGCTGGGCTCGTCCTTTCAGCGCCATGGCGCTGGCTACGTTTTGATTTTGATGACAAAAGGCTTGCGCGCGCGCTTGCTCACCGCGCACGCTGAATAAAGATGAAGCGTGTCGCGTGAGTGAGAGCGCGCACCTCTTACTCGCGGCGCGAGTAAGAGGGCGTTGGGGCAGTTCGGACGGAACGAGAAAAAACGAAGCGAAGGCGTAGTGCATTTCAGTTCAGGCCGAACTGACACAACGCTATTCGCGCAGCGGCTTAGCTTTGTCATCAAAACAACAAGAAAAGAGATGACGACCATGCAACCAACAACCTTGAAGCGGTACCAAACCCGAGCACGCAATTTTTATCAGCATCGCTGCGGCGAGGCTGATCCATCTTCGGCGCAGATCTGCGCGGCTTTGCTTGCCTGCGCAGGTAACTATTGCCCCAACTCATTCAGCACGCTCAAAAATTCGCTGATGAACGATCAGCTCGCTCGTGGCAACGGCGACACAGCTACTGCAATCAGAAAGCTGATCAATCCGGTCACTGCCCCTAATAGCAAGATGACCCGAAAATCCAAGCTGAAACAGATTCGTAAAGTCCCCTTCGAGGACTTCAAAGCGCTGTACAAGCACCTTCATGCCGGGGGTAATCTCGATGAAGCCGCCTCACTTGTACTGGCGAACTACATAGGCGTGCGTCCTTGTGAGATGCGCACGATCTCTGTAACAGGAAACCAGGTGAAAATCATCGGTGGCAAAAAATCCGCCGAGTTGCATCGGGGCGCTGACCGAACCCTGGTGATCGACAAACCCAAGATTCTGAAATTGATTGAATGGGCCGCTCATAGGATGTCGAAATGCCCGCGCACTAACACGGCGATTCGAGATCGATTTCGTCGAGAGGCACGGACGCTATGGTCTAGGCGCAAACAGGTTCCGACACTGAAGAGCTTTCGACACCAAATCGGCTCCATTCTGAAAGCGTCCGGGGAAAGCCCTGAAGCCATGGCGTACATCATGGGGCATCAGTCAACAGAGTCGATCAGTGTCTACGGCGATGGTCGTTCTGGTGCAGACCGACAAAGCCACCTCAGGCCGGTAGAGGGTATAGACCTGTCGAAGGTGCGCAAATCCAAGAATCCACCGCGATACGGTGCTGGGAGAGTTGTTGGTCGGATTGAGTTTCCAGCATCCACTCGTGGCTGGCTTCCAGGCAAGTCCACCGCACCTAACTCCAGGGGTACCTAGCCTCTGGATAGGTACCTGCCCAAATCCCCCTCCGCCAAGAACGTGTATAGCAGTACTGGTAAGGACCTAGAAAATGGCTGACAAAAATACCTGGCGCACTGTGTGCTTGGACGCAGGTGATGAAAGCGGTGACGTAATCATCGAGCTGCCAGCGGAGCTTCTAGACAAGCTGGGCTGGTCAGTGGGCGATCAACTGGTCGTCGAAAAGACTGACGACCTGCTCCTCCTCAAACTCAAGCCAAGGACTTCCCGGACTGTTCAGACGGATCCCCGAGGTTCCCGGCCACGCTGCCTCCATACAGACAAGGGTCTATCGGCGAAGAATAAGCCTATGTCCACAATAGCCAATTAATAAATGCGCCAGTGAACATCATGCGAGCACCTTCAAGCCTGCCACCATCAGGACCAGCGCCAACCCGATCTGAATCCAGCGCCCGGTGATTTTTCCGGCCAGCAAGCTCCCCAGCAGCACCGCCGGAACCGAGCCCAACAACAGGCTAATCAACATCCACCCATCCACCATACCGGCGAACAGGTAGCCCAACCCCGCGACCACAGCAAGCGGAATGGCGTGCACAATATCGGTGGCTACCAGCCGATGGGGAGTCATGCGCAGGGGGTAGAGAAACAGCAACATCACACTCCCTAGCGCGCCAGCGCCAACAGAGGTCAAGGCCACACAGAGCCCCAGCACAGCGCCTGAAACCACGGTCAGGACAGGCTGCACAGCCTTGAAGCGCTCTGCCTGGCTAACGCGACGGTTACGGGCATATACCATCAGCTTTGGTGCCGCCATCAGCCCCACGGCTGTGATCAACACCACCACGCCAATTGCCTTGCTCAGCCATTCCACCTTGGCCACCTGCGCGCCCAGGCTGACAAGCACTACGACGAACAAGGCCAAAGGCAGACTGCCTAACCACAAACGCCTGGCTACCTGCCAGTCCACATGGCCGTTGGCATGGTGAACACGCGCGCCCACCAGCTTGGTGATGGCGGCAAACCACAGATCGGTTGCAATTGCAGTGACTGGCGAAACCCCAAATACCAGTAGCAGGATTGGCGTCATCAAGGCGCCGCCGCCAACCCCCGTCAAGCCAACGACAAAACCGGTCAGCGCACCTGCCAGTGAATATGTCCAATCAATCATGCAGGGATCAAGACGGCGTTGCGCGCAGCAACAAAAGAGGGGTTCAGCACATCAGGCTTGCCGTAACGCAGGGGATTACCCTCCCGGTCCAGCACTACGCCCCCTGCGCCTTCAAGCACCGCCTGCGCGGCCGCAGTGTCCCATTCACAGGTAGGTGCCAGGCGCGGATAGATATCAGCCGCCCCCTCCGCCACTCGGCAAAATTTCAAAGAGCTGCCAGCCTGTATCAGACTGACCGATCCAAGCCGCTCGATGAATGCCTGCGTTTCTTCGTTCAGATGGCTCTTGCTGGCCACAACGCGGCAACCATCATCCGGTTCAGCCGCGCTGACCTTGATCGGCTGCGTACCTGCGGCTGTCTCTCTGAATGCACCCAGGCCGGCGCCGCCCCAATACATGCAGTCGATAGCAGGCGCATACACCACACCCAACACACTGCGGCCCTGATCGATGAGAGCGATATTGACCGTGAACTCGCCATTACGCGCGATGAATTCCTTGGTGCCATCAAGTGGATCGATCAACCAAAAGCGCCCAGAGCCATTGCGATGCGCCAGCGAACGCTCATCTTCTTCCGACACCACTGGATAGCCGGGCGACAAAGAACCAAGGGCGCTGGTCAAGACAACGTGAGCGGCCAAATCAGCCTCGGTAACCGGACTGTGATCTGCCTTCTCACGAACACCGCTCTGCCCGCGGCTGTAAATCGACATGATGGCATCACCCGCCTGACGAGCGATTGGCAACAAAAGAGCAGCCAAGTCGATCGATACACACTGTCGCATAATGTAAATCCCTGTGATTTAATTTGATTCAGCGAATATTATCACACGACTTTTATTTCCCGGAATCAATATGACCCAAACTACGACAGCCGCTGCAGGTGATTTTACCGGGCTCGAGGCCGAACAGGTCTGGGATACCCATCTCGCCTACGAACACCTCAAAGCGTGCGGCGAGGCCGATACCAAGCGCACCGCCGAGCGCCGCCTGAACGCTCAGGGTCTGCTGCCTGCTGAACTTACTGAAGAAACACTGCAAGACGAGCATGGCCGCGCACCCAACAGAATCGTACTGGCCTGGGCCATGGAGCAAGCGCGCAAACGCCGCGATAGAGTGCTGTTCGTTCAACTCAGCCCACTACCCAGCGGAAAGCCCTGTCTGCACGCAAACGATGCCAGGGGCGCGCGCTTCTGGGTGCCATTGGCAAATGTCGAATGGCAGACAATCCGTACGGCCTGTGTCGCATTGCAAGAACACATCGGCAAGCCCGTCGCGGTTTTTCCGCATGGCTCGTTGGTAGCCTCGATGCGCAACGCGGACGAGATGCCTGACATCCACTCCTGCGTGCAGGTCTACCAGCCAGTGCTACCGCCTCATCTCAAGCTCCACCGGTTCGATTCAATGCCCGCAGAGGCGGTATCCGAACTATCCCCGCACCTCAAGCGCCTGGAAGCAGAGAGCATTCACATCATCCGTGAGGCGGTAGCCGAGGCGCAGAATCCCGCGATGCTCTATTCCATCGGCAAAGACAGTGGCGTGATGCTCCACCTTTCCCGCAAGGCCTTCTTCCCCTCACCGCCACCCTTCCCGCTACTGCACGTAGACACGCGCTGGAAGTTTCAGGAGATGTATCTGTTCCGTGATTTCATGGCACGTGAAAGCGGCATGGACTTGCTGGTGCACACCAACCCGGAAGCCATCGAAAAGAATATCAACCCTTTCGATCATGGCTCTTCGCTGCATACCGACATCACCAAAACCGAAGGGCTCAAGCAGGCGCTGGACAAGTACAAATTTGACCTCGTGTTTGGTGGCGCGCGGCGCGATGAAGAAAAATCCCGCGCCAAAGAGCGCATCTTCTCGTTTCGCAGCGCAACCCAGCGCTGGGATCCGAAAAGCCAGCGCCCGGAACTCTGGAACCTCTACAACACCCGTAAAAGTCAGGATGCCAGCATCCGGGTATTCCCCCTGTCGAACTGGACTGAACTCGATATCTGGCACTACATCTACCTGGAAAACATCCCCATGGTGCCCCTGTACTTTGCCAAGTTGCGGCCTGTAGTCGTGCGTCCCGAGATGATCATGCTGGTCGACGATGAGCGCTGCAAACTCCTGCCCGGCGAAGACATTCAGATGCGCAAAGTGCGTTTTCGCACACTAGGCTGTTACCCGCTGACAGGAGCCGTGGAGTCAGAAGCGCAGACGACGGAAGACATCCTGCTGGAAATCATCAACACACGACAATCCGAACGGCAGGGCCGTCGAATCGATACGGATAGCGCAGGCTCCATGGAGAAGAAAAAACAAGAGGGCTACTTCTGATGGCACGCCTCAAGAAAAGCACCTCGCCCGAACAACACGCCCACAAGACGGCAACACTGAGCGAATGGCTCGAGCAGCAAGCCAATCAGGACCTGTTGCGTTTTATCACCTGCGGTAGCGTCGATGATGGCAAAAGCACGCTTATCGGCCGCTTGCTCTGGGAGGCACAGCAAGTCTTCGACGATCAGTTGAGTACGCTGCAGGCAGACTCCAAGCGCCATGGCACGCAAGGTAACGACATTGACTTTGCCCTGCTCGTAGATGGCCTGGCAGCCGAGCGAGAACAAGGCATCACCATCGATGTGGCCTATCGTTTCTTCTCCACACCACATCGCAAGTTCATCGTGGCCGACACCCCTGGCCACGAGCAGTACACGCGCAACATGATCACAGGAGCCTCCACCGCCGACGTTGCGGTACTGCTGATCGATGCGCGCCAAGGCGTGCTGACGCAAACCCGCCGGCACGCCTATCTGGCGTCACTGGTGGGCATAAAGCACATCATCCTGGCCATCAACAAGATGGATCTGGTGGCGTATGACCCTAAGGTGTTCGCCGATACGCTGGCTGCGTTCAACACTGCGGCCGAGCCATTGGGATTCGACAGCATCACCGCCATCCCATTGTCGGCTCTCAAGGGCGACAACATCACCTCCCGCTCGGCGCATACGCCCTGGTACCAGGGCCCAACCCTCATGGCCTGCCTGGAAACCATCGACCCTCGTCCCCCCAAGGCATTCAAAACGGTCTTTCCCGTTCAATGGGTCAACCGTCCGGATGCCAGCTTCCGAGGCTTCAGCGGCACATTGGCCTCCGGCCAGTTAGCCGTTGGCAACGAAGTGCGCGTAACGGCTTCCGGGCAAACGGCCAAGATCGCACGCATCGTCACCGCCAACGGTGATCTCGACTGTGCCAACCCGGGTGACGCAATTACACTGGTATTGGACCGCGAAGTCGACTCCTCGAGAGGCGACATACTGGCTCGCGCCGAGCAACCGCTGGAAATGACCGACCAGTTCGAAGCCACCCTGGTCTGGATGCACGACGAGCCTGGCCTGATAGGCCGCTCCTACGAGATCAAACTGGCGAACCAATGGGCCAGCGCCAGCCTTACCGCGCTGAAGCACCGCATAGACGTCAACACCCAAGCTCATGAATCGTGCCGCCAACTGCGGCTTAACGACATCGCAGTGGCCAACCTTGCACTGAGCAAGCCACTGGTTTTCGATACCTACGCTCAATCAAACACCCTGGGCGGCTTCCTACTGGTCGACAAATACACCCACAGCACCGTCGCCGCCGGCATGATCCGCCACAACCTACGCCGCGCACAAAACGTACATCGCCAGGCACTCAGCATTACCCGCGAGGACCGCGAACGCCTCAATGGCCATAAAGGCAAGGTCATCTGGTTCACCGGCCTTTCCGGCTCGGGAAAATCGACCATCGCCAACGCCCTGGAGAAAGAACTCCACGCCCAGGGCAAACGCACCTATATCCTCGATGGCGACAACGTTCGCCAAGGCTTGAACAAGGACTTGGGCTTTACCGATGCCGACCGGGTGGAAAATATTCGGCGCGTGGCTGAAGTAGCCAAACTGATGATGGATGCCGGGCTGATCGTGATGACCGCCTTTATCAGCCCCTTCCGGGCAGAACGCCAGATGGCCCGAGAGTTAATCGGTGAAGATAATTTTATAGAGGTTTTTATCAACACACCGCTGTCAGAGTGCGAACAGCGCGACCCCAAGGGGCTTTATAAAAAGGCAAGAAGCGGGCAGCTGCCGAACATGACGGGTATCAGCAGCCCTTACGAGAAACCTCATGATGCTAATTTTACCTTCAACACCACCAAAATTAAAATGCAAGAAATGCTGGAGATGCTAAAGAACGCGTAATTACTTCGAAAAATTATGGTCGCTTATTACTAAATAGTTAATCAGCCCCGCTAGCGGTAAATTATATATCCGGATGATTTAGGTACCATTCATAATAGCTTTTTAGTCCTTGCTCAAAGCTAAAATTGGGTGCCCACTGTAGAAACTGCCTTGCACGTTTAATGCACAAAATACTTTCCGGAACGTCAAAAGGCCTACCGGGCAAGTATCTACGATCAGCTTTACATCCAGTAATTTCTTCAATTGATTCCAATACTCCGTTTAGGCTAACGCCATATCCGGCACCAATATTAAACAAGCGTTCAGGAGATGAAACCGCAAGAGCTTGCAACAATGCTGATACAACATCAGAAATGTGTATGTAATCGCGCGTTACGGTACCATCCCCCCATATCTCAACAGGTTCATTCCGCAAAACCCTGCCTAAAAATACCGCTACGGCGCCTTGGCTTGCATAAGTACGTTGGCGCTCACCGAAAGGATTGGATAGACGTAAAATTGTATAATCCAAACCGTGCAGTTGGTGGAAAAGTTTTAAATACTTTTCTATGGCTAGTTTGGCTATGCCGTAGGAGCAAACCGGCTCAGTTGGGTGCGTCTCGGTAATAGGCAGCTGAGCTGGGCGACCATATACAGTTCCACCCGAAGAGATAAAAATGATCTTTTTTATTTCAGCGTCTACAGCACCTTTCAGCAACCTGATCGTTCCGAGAACGTTGCTCTCGATATCATAATATGGATCGGAATTTGAAGATTTAGGCAAGGTTGTTGAGACTAAGTGATAACAAACATCACAGCCGTTCATGGCTGAGACAATATCAGCCTCACATGTAAAATCCCCTTCAAAAAATTCAAAACGAGGGTTATCTAGATGACTAGGTCCCAAAATTGAAACGTTGGGACGATCAAAACAACGTACCGTGTGGCCTAGATTTAGCAATGCATCGACGAGATGTGAACCGATAAAGCCACGACCACCAAAAATCAGAAATTTTCTCGGCTCTGCGGTAATGTGGAAATCTGAATAAGCCAATTTATGTTTCCTTTTTTCGAATTAAACAGTGCTACACGCAGACGAATAAATCTGCTCATATTTATCAACCATGAGCGCCAAGTCAAATTTTTGAGCAGCAAACGGCACTCGATTTAACACATTAATATATTCAGACTTATTGTCAGAGAATTTTAGAATTTTAACACCTACAGCCTCAACGCAAATGCGTGTATCAACTAAATCAAATAAGTCTCCTGCCGCGCCCTCATCCGAGGAAAGCATGTAAGGGATTTCGCCAAGCCGACTGGCTAGTACGGGCCTACCTGCGAGCAAACAATCAATTAATACCAAGGGAAAACTTTCCCCAGCAAATTTGGATGGTAAAAAACCCATGTCAGCCGCTGCAAAATAGTCACGAATATTTGAACGAAACCCAAGAAAGTGGATGAGATCATTATCGATTTCAGCTTTTAAACGCCGAGCCTCGGGGCCATCGCCCACCAATAACAGATGAATCTTGCGAGAAGATCGCGCATTTGCCCAGAGCACGGACTCTATCGCTTCTTGCCAACCCTTTTCGGCAATAGCTCGTGCCACTAGGCAAAGAACAAAATCATGCTCACCAATACCAAGGTCGGCACGTGAGAGTGATGAAAGGGGCTTTACGGGAAGCGAATTATGGATTTTACAGAATCCCTTTGCCTTGCGAAACTCGCCATCGAAGGGCAAAGTATTTTTATCCGCACTATAAACAAACCTATCAATGCTCTGTTTCAATAAAGGTAAAAGCTGCTTCAATTGAGATGAAGGCATCATCTCATACATACCATGCATGGTAACAACATGAGAAATACTGCTGTTTCCCGCTAATAGCGTAGCCAATGAAACATCAACCCAAGCATGGTGTGAGTGAACTAACTCAATCCCCATCGCCGTAAAAACTGATGCAAGCGACTGAAGCTGTTTCAGATCAAGGATCGGTATTTGACCTGACAACATCTCTTTGACGCCCGGCTCAGTGGGCGCCTCATGACAATTCAGCAAAGTTACCGCATAACCTCGCGCCCCTAATTGGTTGGCTAATATAATGGGAAAGGTCTCTCCACCACCCGCAGCAAGTGCATACACACACATCGCAATATTCGGCTTCCGAAGGGCCATGTAAGGTAAAATCTTTTCAAGATCATATAGCTCATTGAAATCATCAAGGCTATCACTGCCATTTCTGGCACACCAATGCAAATAAAGTTGCTTCTGCTGCCTTTCAAAATCCTTACGATCCAATTTGTAAAGTCGTGCCAAATACATAGAAACTATCTGGTGCTCACGATAGTAAAGCTTCTCTTTCTGTGCATTGACAGAAGTATTATTGGGATGCTGACGATAAAAATTGGTGGCTTCTGGATTATAGGCAACCAGCCCACCTCGAATGATCGATAAATAAAAAATCCAATCCCCGCACATCCGCAAACTGGCCCACTGTCCATCCTCCAACAAAGGCATACTTCGCGGACGCCTGAATACTGCTCCACTGACATTGGGGATAATGTTTTTCACCACCCAGGCGGATTTCACCAATGCATGAGCGGGCTTAATAAATGGAGTTTCCCATATATCAAGCTTCAGGTCTGACAAATAGGCATCAGAATCCCACATAGGCTCAGCAGCATCTCCCATGACAAACTCAGTGCGGCCAAAAGCCAGTCGAACCGAGTCGTTATTGAAAAACCCTACTAATTGCTCGAGAAAATCCACCGTGGAAAAATCATCACTTTCAGCTATCCAAATGAGCTCGCCATTGGCTAATTCTAAACCTTTGCACCATTGATGAAAAACACCGCCCGAATTAATGGATTTAAAATCACAAGTAGTAATTTCTGGATAACGCAGGGCGTATTCCTCCAGAATCGCGACACTATCATCCATTGAGCAGTCATCCAAAAGAATGACTTCTATATTGCGATAGGTTTGATTATAAATTGTATCCAGCCGCTGCTTAAGGTACATCCCATGATTATAATTAGGAACAATAATTGAAACTTTCGGAAAGAACTCAGCATTTGTTTCAATTAGCTCGTCGTAAAGATTGACTATACCCAGTTGATAATCAGAACAGGGCAGGAGCCCACCCAACAATATGTTCGCTCTGCGCCGCACCCCCTCAACGCCCTCCCGGCGCCACACACGAAAGACTCGTTGCAGCGCTACGATCGGTGAACCTTGATAGAAGGCAATCGTCCTTGATATAGCACGCAACAAGGCGATCAACTCAAAAAATAATCTGAACATTGTTATGCTGAGCTTTTTGGAAAACACGATTTATCAAAAATCTCGGCGTATTGCTTAGCCACTATGTCAATCCTGTATCTATCAGCCGCCTCAGCAACTAATTTCTCGGCCGAGCTGAAAGCTTCAGTGTCCATGGCAAAACTTGAAATTACTTGCGCAGCCTCATCTATCGGAACAACCCAATCTTCTAATTCGATCGTCGCTCCGGCAAGACCATTTGGGGTAGTAAGCATATTTTTGATCTCGCCGACTGAAGTGGCGATGTAAGGTTTACCAGCAAAAAGACAGTCCACAATTGTTAGCGGAAAACTCTCGGACTTAAATCGAGTCAACATGATGCCCATGTCTGAGGCAGCGTAAAACCCAACTGAGTTCTCGCTAAATCCAGCAAGATAAACGAACGAAGGAACACCAGAGAGACAATAGTCATCATAGACAGGGCCATTACCGACGAGGATCAAGCGAATATCTTTTCTAGTGATATCTCTTGCTTTAGCTACCGCCTCAATGGCTTCCGCCCAGCCTTTTTCAGGAATAGCTCGGCTTACACAACACAAAACGAATGCATCATCGGGAAACCCTATTTCTTCTCGCAGGACCGGATTTATTAGTGGCGGCTCCATTCCATTAGGAAGCTTGATGAACTTAGGCATTTTTTCGTCATAAAGTCCATGCTCGATAAATGGCCCCAAATTCTTATCTGCTGTATATACCCAGTTAGTTACGCTTTTATCTGCAATCCGGAGCTGCTCTGCAGTTACACCAAATGCATCGCCATACTCAATCATTCCATGCAGAGATGCAACATGGACTTTGAGATCATTATATACATCAGGAACCGTAACTGGATACTTTTGCATATGCCACTGATGGGTATTCAGCACATCGATACCAAATTCGCTAATTAATTTTTTTGTAGCATTTATATCTCCCGTTTCAACAACGGGAATATCCCTACGGAGCATGCGACGCACGCCAACTTCACATGAGCCATGCCCTCCGCTGAGCAAGGTCACTGAATATCCTTGCCGTTTAAACTCATTAGCCATCCGAATAGGAAGTATTTCTGCGCCTCCCGGGTAGAATCCCATGGTTGAAACCATGACATTAGGAACTCGCGAACACCTTGCTTCCAGCACTTTTCGCTCACTACACAGCTTATCAAAGTCTCGAAAGGTTCCTCCAACCTGGATGTTGTACCACAATCTGAATTTAGCGAGAGATTGCTCAATAATTGAAACGGGAACGTTATATAGCTTCTGTACAGTTTGCTGAGCAATAGCTAACTCCCTAAAAAAATTCTCTTTCTTATTGAAGCTAGCTATTTTGCTATCTTGATGTCTTCTAAAATAGTTGGTTGTTTCAGTCGAGTAGGCAATCTTACCACCTCTCAACTGATATAAATAAAAAATCCAGTCGCCCACGGCTTGTAGAGACAGCCACGCCTCATCCTCTAACAGCGGCATTTCTACTGGACAACGAAAGATCGCACCACTAGCGTTCGGTATTGTATTTATTATCCCCAAAGCTTCAGCGACTTCACGATGTGCTGTATTCACATAAGAACTATCCCACTTATCGCGGCAGTTCAAATCCCAAACATAATTTCGGAATTCACTGTCGATCCTAGACTCGTCAAAATTTACAAATTCAATTTTGGAATAAGCGAGCATCACTGCTTCATCATCGAAGCATCGGACCAATTTTTCCAAAAAATTCACGTCACAATAGTCATCGCTTTCAGCAATCCAGATTAGATCTCCAGTTGCAGCCTTGATGCCTTTCGCCCATTGACGAAAAACGCCGCCAGAATTTTCTTGATTAAATAGTGTTCTAGTAATGAGCGGATAGCGATTAGCATAATCTAGAAGCACATCACGGCTATTATCGGTTGAGCAATCATCTAGCAGTAGAACTTCGATATTTGTGTAAGTTTGGCGATAAATACTTTCTAGTCGGCGCGGCAAATATTTCGCGTGATTGTAATTTGGTACAATCACTGACACCTTGGGCAAGGCCAACCCAAATGGCAGGCCGAGTAATGCCCGAGTTGTTTCGTTCAGTTTGCTGTAGCCCCACAACCTATCAGGTTCAAGGGTAGCTCCTTTACTCCAATCGTTCCAAGCATTAATAAATAATAATCGCTGATCGCTCTGATGCTTGGCAGTAGTTTCTGAAATAGCCGCGTCAAGCCATCGACGATACTCCTTTTGACGATATTGGGTGTAACGCAATGGTGCATTCTGACCTAATGGCATTTCGTCGCGTCCGAGCGTTACTACTTGATAACACGGGACAGTAGATTTCCTGCTTTGAATCATTCGTGCGATGGACTGCGATACCACAACACTATATGGAGCGGAGTAACCGCCGTTTTTTTCTAACGGCGGAAAATCGCCTGTTTCCCCAGGAATAGGAGACAGCGGAAAGTCAAGAATAGCGTCCAGTTTAAATTTGATCGCAGTATCGTCAGCTTGTGCTGCAAGTCCATCGCGCCTTCCTACAATGAAAGGATTAGAAAATTCGATACTATTGAGAACGGCGCCTAGGGTATGCAGTACTTCATGACATTGCTTCTCTTCATTAGGCAAAGTCACAACTACAATATTACGGCCATCTATACGCATGTAACGATCATCAGCAAGCACTTTCTGAAGTAAGGATGGGAATTGTTCATCTACTATCATCGAGCGCAGATCAATATCTAAGATAAATCCGATGTCAATTATATTATTTGATAGAAACTCCGTTAGTGCATTTCTATGCTTTGAATTTTGCTCTAAGCCCAAAGAAAAACACCATCCAGAGACCCCATGGCGCCGAGCCATTAATGCTTGCTTTACTAGTCTATCTGACTCTGCATACGCTTGTATGTCCGCGTGTGGAACTAACGCCGACGAGTGTCCTTTGACTACATCGCGAACCTTCTGATCGACACTCACATTCGGGTCTGAGTAGTAAGCGATCAACTGTAAATGAGTATTAATTTTTCCGAAAAAGACATCTTCTTCGTACGTAATATTTGAATCGGGATTTGCTTGCCTAGACTCAGAAGCCCCAGCAACCACGTAGTGCCAAAACGGATTAAGCCCTGCATTTTTGATATCGCTGTAAACACTAAGATAATCATTCGTGTCAAAACCATCCGAAGGGTTTAGGCCTTTGTACCAGCCGCTCTCACAATAATGACGAATTGGATCGGTCGGAACAGGTTGTATACCTGGGTACATTGCCAAATAGTATGCTGCGTCAAATAAGCCTGATTTTCGAATCGCTTCAGTCTCTGCGTCGATGCGCTCGGGGTCAATAACCCGAGCAACCAATAACTGCTCTTCCTCGGGATGATCAATAGCTTCATAGTGGTCCTGAGAAGAATCGGCAGATATTACATGCGGTGGAGTTTCGGCTTTAACCGGCGTGTGACCTTCAGAAACGTTACATATCTGAAAAGTATGGCCCTCGACGGGCCGAATCAGACGCCCCTCGAATTGCCCGAATTCGATATAGTGCATCAAAGGATTGATTTTAGCGTCTGCAACATCAGAGTGGATATCTAGGTAACCACTGGTACTAAATTTTGTAGATGGGTCTCTATGTTCCCTCCAGCCTGACAAGCAATAATGAGCGGCGGGCTCTACCTTAGCAGCAGCAACGTCTGGGTTCTGTTCGATGTAATACGCCTTATCGAAAAGAGGACTTTGTTGGATTTGGCGTATAGCACGCTGGCGAATTAACGGAATTCGTACACTGCCTCGACCTACGCCGACTCGGATTGATTTAATACTATTTTTAAATAGGCTTGAAAAAAACCTCAATGGCTTGGTCAAACGCCATGAGTACGACTGTTGCAGAGCTTTAATCCTTTCACTCTGGAAGTTGAGTTGCGCATGATTTTGGACTAGTGCGTTGTTAAGTTCAGAGATGTGATTGTCGCGCTCAGCTACGACCAGAGTCAGGCTGGCGATCTGACCTTCATGCTCAGCAAGCGTATCGTTGAGCCTGACAATCTGGCTGTCACGCTCAGTAACTGCATCACTGAGACTGGCTATCTGACCTTCATGCTCAGCAAGCGTATCGTTGAGCCCGACAATCTGACTGTCACGCTCAGTAACTGCCTGACTCAGGCTGGCTATCACACCTTCATGCTCAGCAAGCGTATCGTTGAGCCCGACAATCTGGCTGTCACGTTCAGCCACTGCCTCACTCAGGCTGGCTATCTGACCTTCATGCTCAAGACGCGTATCGTTGAGCCCGACAATCTGGCTGTCACGCTCGGCAACGGCCTGGACCAGATTGGATATCTGGCCCTCATACTGAGCAAGCCTGTCGTTGAGACCGACGATCAGCTCATTACGCTCACCGAGGCGCTTATGCCGTGCTCGAATAATTTTTATAGCATTGATTGCGGTATCGTACTGCTCAACAGAAAAAGACCCTTTGACCTCTGGAACCTGTTTATCGTATCCAAATGCATCAAAGTCGTGCGCATATAATGTGCGGATTAACACTGCACTGCGCTCCGTCACAAGCTCGGAAGCATAGGGAATCAGACTTTCGTTGGAACGGCGACCTTGAAAGGGACTGGGGATATATCTGCCAAGCCTGTCCCCAAGTTTCTGAGTTAAAATTTCGCTCTCTTCAATTTTCACCAGGCACGAGTAATTTATAAAATCAGGACGCAGCAGATCCGCCTGAGGCGTCCAATGATGATCCCAATAAGCAGGGGCCTCATTTGCAGCCAGATGCTCTAGGAAAATTTCAAACGCGTTGGCAATATCTGCCGCAGTCTTAATCGGATAATGATAAAAATCTGTATCGACATATGGTCCGACCTGTAACGGTTCTCGGAGCAAAATTTTGGACTGCCAAGCTGAGAATATTCGTTGATAGGGATTTCTAACTACAGCGAATTTAAAATAGGATTCTGAATCAAGTACATTGGAAATTTCCGACTGACTCAGGCCAGTCAAATTTGGCGCGACCAGATGCGCATGGTGAACCGCAAGTTCAGCATCACTTTCTGGATTATTTTCGATTGCCCGTACTTCTTGAGAGCAATCCTCTAAATTAGCAAACCACCACTTCAGCGTGGTACATGCAACTTTTGGTGTTGCAACGTAAAAAAGCCTATGGCGTTCCGAGCGGAAGCTGTTCCACTGTAAGTAATCCATAAATTTAGACTTTTCTTTCCCAGGCCATTCGTTAACTTTCAAAGAAGCACCTCTTTATATGTTTTTAAGCCGAACTAAGGCGCGAGTATATTAATAAAAATTCGCTATTTGTCCGACTGCCTGTGTCTTTGGATAGATTTTTCTGCCAAGCGTAAAGTGCGCTTATTCTGATTCTAACTAATGAAATTTAAAAATAGGAATGCCAATAAAAATCTTATGCGTGCGGATTAATATCGCTGATCTTTATAATAAAATAATTGCCAGCGCATCATATTAACCTGAAAAATACGGCGAACCCCTTAAAGTCTCAAGGTCTTTTATTTTCATGTGGAAATAAATCCACAGGGCATTCAAAACCCAAAAAATTAGAAAGTTTTGACCAGCCGTCACCCTCTTCGCAGCATACTTCCAGAAAGTCATCCCGTCGATTATGGAAGTAATCTCTGGCAGAATCCATATGATCGTTGTAGATTTTTATGTGATGCGCTTTATGATCATGCGGCATCTCATAACCATATATGAGCTTTCGATAAAGAGTAGGTCCGGTCCGCTCAGCATGCTTACAAAGGCTATCGAACCAGGTTTCTGAATCTTTTCTTCTTGTAAGAATGAATTTTGTCCCTGGAAACTGCTTATCAATTAATTTATAAATTAGCGGCCAGGGCCAGTCTTCAAAGCTATCATACTTATCAACCCACGAAAGAAGTGTATTGAAATCACCGTTACGCCATAAATCAAACGCTTCCTCGCTACAAGAAATATGGTTAAGACCCCAGTACCGCATGCAACCGCATAGAGACTTTGTTCCTGTCTTATTCAAGCCTATACCTACTACTTTAACTCTCATTTGATACAAACTTCTATGGCGGGTTGAGTTTGAAGTAAGTTCACATAACCAAATGACTCAATTTTTCCACGCTGCAAAACTCGGAACATGAGTGCATCAATCACTCGATGTGCGCAATTTGGTTCTTCCCTTGACCAAACTCCGCCTCCGGCAAAATATGCTCCCGGCAACAGATCCATTCGAAATGAAAAAGTGGTTTTAAATGATTGCCCCGCGACAACTTCCTCCAGATATGCTCCCTCCTCAGGAAAACGCTGCCCAGTAATCTCAACTCCCGAAACAGATTTTATATGAACGCCAAAATACACACCTGAGAATTCGGCCAGAAAACGCCCACTAACTACAAACTGATAAATTTCGCCGGGCTCTAGTAGATTAACAACATGTCCGTTGCAATTGGTTATCTGGATGGACTCAATTACTGCTCCATGAGAGGGATAAACGGTTGTTGTTTCCGGCACAAGACCCGGATCAAATCCATCAGAATTATTATTCTGAGTGAGGGCGTCACAAACAGAATTCGTGATAAGGTTATCGCCCTCAATTGAGTGCAACTGGTCACTTTGATGATCTTTCAAGATGCTAACCGCATCTAATGCGTCTTGAGCTCGAAGCTCTCTGGTCAAGCGCTCGTGACTTTCAGCCGACGCATATAAAATTTTTTGATAGAGCCTTATAGTATCGGATGCCGGACCAAACATGAGACGTGCACCTTGGTCGAGCAACAACGCATTTTGACATAGCTCGACAATACTCCCTGAAGAGTGCGACACAAAGAGTATCGATGATCCATTGCCTTTAAGCTCTTCAAGCCGTGCGAAACATTTACGCTGAAACTTTTCGTCACCTACAGCCAGCGCTTCATCGACGATTAAAATGTCTGGGTCGACCATCGCCTGAACAGCAAATGCCAAGCGGACATACATACCGCTTGAATATGTTTTAACCGGTCGTTCAATAAACTCACCAATGTCGGCAAAGGATGCAATGTCGTCATAGCGCGCATCGATTTCAGCTCTACTCAGGCCTAATAGCGAACCATTCAGGTATACGTTCTCGCGCCCACTGAACTCGGGATTAAAACCGGAGCCAAGCTCCAGCAATGCTGCTATGCGGCCATTGGTGGTGACGCTGCCAGATGTGGGGTTCAATGTTCCACAGATCATTTGCAATAGAGTCGACTTGCCACTGCCATTGCGACCAATGATGCCTACAGTTTCGCCTTTTTTTACTTCAAAGTTAACATCCCTTAGCGCCCAGAACTCCCTAAAATACTGCCTCGGTTGCATGCCAAATGAACGCTGGGCTTTAGGAAAAATAAATTGCTTCAATCGATCACTCGGCTGATCGTAAATCTGATAGCACTTACTAAGGTTTTCTACCTTGATTGAAATTTCAGAGGACATCAGCAAACCCCTTTCTGGTCTTCTGGAACCAAGCAAAACCCATACATGCAATGGTGACGCTGATCAACCAATAAACCCCGAGCATGGAAAAGTCTGGAGACCTGCCCCAGAAAAGGACATCTCGTGCTTGCTCAATTACCGGAGTGAGTGGATTGTAGTAAAGCAAGTGGCGGTAGGCTTCAGGTAACGCTGTGGCCGGATAAAAAATCGGGCTTAGAAACATGAGTGCAGTGGTAATGATACCAATGAACTGAGAGACGTCGCGTAGGTACACACCCAATGACGCCAACATCCAACTTAATCCTAGGATGAACAACATGAAGGGCAAGAAGATCAAGGGAAGGTATAAGGCCGTAACTGGTGGCTCGTCAAAAAAAACCAAGTAGGCCAGCAACCAGACACAAAGACTAATCAGTGCATGGAACAGGGCTGAAAAGAGTGTAACTGCGGGCAAAATTTCCAGCGGAAACATTACTTTCTTTACATAGCTAACATTAGAAAGAATAAGTGATGGTGCGCGACTTATACACTCAGAAAAAAAATTGAAGATTATTAACCCAGCAAATAGTATGAGGGCAAACTCAGTTTTAGAATCACTGCCGACACTCCAGCGCGCCTTTAAAATTTCACTAAATACGAAAGTGTAAACTGACAGCATGAACAGTGGATTAAAAAAAGACCATAAAATCCCCAAAACCGAACCGCGATAACGGCCGAGCACCTCGCGCTTAGCCGAGACTTTGATTAGCTCACGATTTCGCCAGAGTGCGGAAATCATTTCACGAGGGCTAGCAGAAAATCGCTGCATTAGAAAAAGACCTCGGCCGCGTTAAAGGATTTACCTTGCTCGTCCTTAATTGAAAGAACTGGGACTACACCACCAGGCCATTTAATATTAAGCGTACTGTCGTTCCAAAAAATGCACCTTTCATGCTGTGGCGCGTAGTAGTCGGTGGTTTTATAAATAAATTCAGCACTTTCCGAAAGCACTATAAATCCATGGGCGAAACCTTCAGGCACCCATATTTGACGTTTGTTCTCAGCACTTAAAAGTTCACCTACCCACTGCCCAAAGGTGGAGCTGCTCGTACGCAGGTCTACGGCAACATCAAAGACTTCACCTTGAACAACTCGCACTAGCTTGCCCTGAGGTTGCTGTATTTGATAATGCAAACCACGCAATACATTTTTTACCGAACGTGAGTGGTTGTCCTGCACGAAGGTGACGGGTTTCCCGACAGCCTCTTCAAAACGGCGTTGATTGAAGCTTTCGAAGAAGAACCCCCGATCATCACCAAATACCTTGGGCTCGAACAGAATGACATCAGGGATGGCTAAAGGCGTCGCTTTCATCAGTAAACGGTCTCGCTCAGAAGTCGTTTGAGGTATTGCCCGTAGCCGTTCTTGGCGAGCGGCGCTGCGAGTGTTTCAAGCTGGTCTGCCGTAATCCATTTCTGGCGATAGGCAATTTCTTCCGGGCAGGCGACTTTCAGGCCCTGGCGGTTTTCAAGGGTGGCGATGAACTGACTGGCCTCCAGCAGCGACTCATGGGTACCGGTATCCAGCCAGGCGTATCCGCGTCCCATGATTTCAACGCTGAGTTGGCCCTGCTCCAGGTAGAGGCGATTGAGGTCGGTGATTTCCAGTTCGCCACGCGGGGAGGGCTTGAGGCTTTTGGCCAGCTCCACGACCTGATTGTCATAGAAGTAAAGGCCGGTGACGGCATAGCTGGATTTCGGCGCCGTCGGTTTCTCTTCAAGGCTGATGGCCTTGCCCTGATCATCGAACTCGACCACGCCATAACGCTCGGGGTCATGTACGTGGTAAGCGAACACACTGGCGCCGTGCTCGCGCGACATCGCGCTGATCAGCAGCTCCTGGAAATGATGACCATGGTAGATGTTGTCACCCAGTACCAACGCCGCCAGATCGTTGCCAATGAACGCTTCACCGATCAGAAAAGCCTGGGCCAAGCCATCCGGCGATGCCTGCACTGCGTAGGAAAGGCTGAGCCCCCACTTGCTACCGTCGCCCAATAGCTGTTCGAAACGCGGGGTGTCTTGTGGCGTGGAAATGATCAGGATTTCACGAATACCCGCCAGCATCAGGGTGGTCAGCGGGTAATAGATCATCGGTTTGTCATAAACCGGCAGGAGCTGCTTGGAGATCGCCAGGGTCGCAGGGTGCAGACGCGTGCCTGAACCGCCTGCCAGGATGATGCCTTTACGTTTCAACATATTCATTTCTCTAGTACTTCTGTGAGCATCCGTGCCACACCGACTTGCCACTCGGGTAAGTTCAGCGCAAAGGCCTTTTGCAGTTTCTGTGTATCGAGTCGTGAGTTGTTCGGCCGTTTGGCCGGGGTCGGATAGGCGCTGCTGGGGATCGCAGCAACCTGGTTGCCGTACACCTTGAGGGCGACGCCTTCGTCCGCTGCTCGCTCCAGAACGAAGCGCGCATAGGCATGCCAGCTGGTCTCACCGGACGCAGCAAGGTGATACAGCCCACCCAACTGGGGCTGTTTCAGGGTCGAACGAATAAGATGTGCGCTTATATCTGCCAGCAGTTCAGCCCCGGTCGGCGCACCGAACTGGTCAGCAATCACGCTGAGGCTATCGCGCTCACGGGCCAGACGCAGCATGGTCTTGGCGAAGTTGTTGCCACGCGCGGCGTATACCCAACTGGTGCGCAGGATCAAATGCTGGCAGCCACTTGCCTGGATTGCACGCTCGCCAGCCAGCTTGCTGGCACCGTATTGATTGAGGGGGGCCACTGCATCCGTTTCGCACCAGGGGCGTTCACCATCGCCGGCAAACACGTAGTCGGTGGAGTAGTGCACCAGCAAACTACCCAACTGCTTGGCCTCGCGAGCCAATACGGCAACGGCCTCGGCATTCACCCGGAAGGCCAGGTCAGTCTCGCTCTCGGCCTTGTCAACGGCGGTGTAGGCGGCGGCATTGACGATCACATCCGGCGCGAAACACTGCACGGTCTCTGCCAGGCCGTCGAGGTCACACAGGTCTCCGCAGTAGTCGCTGCTTTTGGAGTCAAGCGCCAGCACGCTGCCCAATGGAGCCAGGCTACGTTGCAACTCCCAGCCAACCTGGCCGTTCCTACCTAGCAGCAATATGTTCATTCACTGCGCCCGCGGTAGTTGGTTTCCATCCATTGGCGGTAATCGCCAGACAGCACGTTGTTCACCCAGGTTTGGTTATCCAGATACCACTGCACTGTCTTGCGGATACCGGTTTCAAAGGTTTCGGCGGGTTTCCAGCCCAGCTCAGTGGCCAGTTTGGTCGCATCGATCGCATAGCGCCGGTCATGCCCGGGGCGATCGGTAACGTAGGCAATCTGCTGCTGATACGGCTGGCCATCGGCGCGCGGACGTAGCTCGTCCAGCAGGGCACACACAGTGCGCACGATTTCCAGGTTGGGTTTCTCGTTCCAGCCACCCACGTTGTAGGTCTCGCCCAGCGCGCCTGCTTCAAGCACGCGGCGGATGGCACTGCAGTGATCCTTGACGTAGAGCCAGTCGCGAATCTGCTGGCCGTCGCCATACACCGGCAGAGGCTTACCGGCCAGGGCGTTGACGATCATCAGCGGGATGAGCTTTTCCGGGAAATGATACGGCCCATAGTTGTTCGAGCAATTGGTGGTGAGCACCGGCAGGCCGTAGGTGTGATGGTAGGCGCGCACCAAATGGTCGCTGGCCGCCTTACTGGCCGAATACGGGCTGTTGGGTTCGTACTGATGTTTTTCGGTGAACGCCGGCTCGGCTTTGCCCAAAGAGCCGTAGACCTCGTCTGTCGACACATGGAGGAAACGAAACGCCTGCTGCGCCTGCGGCTCAAGCGCATTCCAATAGGCACGTACTGCTTCCAGCAGACGGAAAGTGCCGACGATATTGGTCTCGATAAAATCTTCCGGGCCGTGGATGGATCGGTCGACATGAGACTCCGCAGCGAAATTGAGAATGGCCCGAGGCTGATGTTCAGCCAGCAGGCGCACCACCAGGGCGCTGTCACCAATATCGCCCTGAACAAACAGATGCCTGGCATCCCCCTCCAGACTGGCGAGATTTTCCAGGTTGCCGGCATACGTCAATTTATCCAAGTTGATCACCGGCTCATCGGACTGGGCCAGCCAGTCGAGCACGAAATTACTGCCGATGAAGCCGGCTCCGCCGGTTACAAGAATAGTCATGCGTCAGATTTTCCCGAGAATAGCCGCAGCGATCAGGCCAATATTGCCCAGCAGTGTTTGCCGGTAGATTCCGCTGCGTTTGAGATGGATAAGGCGAGGAATAAGGCTCATACCCCGGGCATCAGCAAAGCGCTGAAGTATTTCCCGGTTTTCGGGTGTTAGCCTGTGCTCTAGCGTCAGTAGCGCAGAGATGTTGCAGTCACTCCAGTGCTTGAAGCGCCCCTGAAATAGCATGCGAATACGTTTAAAACGGGCTGCCCAGTTGGCATTCGTACCCACCAGGTTGCTGCCGTGCTGGCGATAGCGCAGTGTGGGCTTGCTGTCATAGAACACGCGACCGCTACAGCCCGTCACAACCATGTAAGCCCACCAGTCGTGGGTAATCACCGACTTGTTTTCACCAGCTTCGCGCAAGAGCTCGCGCGCAGCATTGTTGAACACCATGGTGTTGCCACCACCAATGTTCTGCATCAAGGCATTGGCGAAACCAGGGGCTTTGGTAAACAGCGGCGATACGCCGATTTCATTGTTCTCAGCATCAACCAGTCGGGTACGTGAGCAATATAGCGCCGGAACATCGGCAGGCACGCTCTCCAGCCACTGGACAGCTCTTGCAAGCTTATCGGCTTCCCAGACATCGTCTTGGTCGGAATAGGCATAGAGATCTGCGTCGATGCTGGCGTTGCACGTTAGTGAAAGAAAATTGGCTGCAAAACCCTCGGCAGGCCCGAAGTGAATCGACAAACGGCCAACATCCCACCTGCTCTGGTAATCCTCCAGGATCGAGTGTGTATCGTCTTCTGATCCGTCATCAGAAGCCCATACCGCCCAGTTTTCATACGTTTGGGCCGCGAAGGAATCCAGTTGCTCGGGGAGATAGTGCTGACCATGGTAGGTGCACAGCAGAATGGCAACTCGGGCAGTCGCCGCTGACTCCGACGCCCTTGAAACAGGCACAGCGCTTTCAGGGTGCTTGGCACTGGGGCGGGGCTCAGCTGTTTTACTATTGCGAAGGGAGGGGGATAGCACTTTTAGTTGCTCCGTCAACATACAACGATCAGGTGGCTTAACGCCCCGCAACACTCCGTTGAACCAGCATAATAAATGCCAATGAGATCACACTGTCCCATTTTAACAACAAACGAAGAGGGGGGGGGGGAAGGATTCACCCATTTTCTGGCTAATGGGATGAATAGCTGACGCAGCTGGGCTCCCCTACGATCACATATTTGGAGCTCGCTCCACAGATTGACAAAGCCGGGCAACTGCCGCCTCCAACTCTGCCTTTGGAGCCCGCCACCCTGTCAATCGCCAGCCCTTCCCCACGGCACTCCACGAGAGCCTTCTTCAAAGGCGCTTCCGCTCCCGTTGAAATAGCAAGCCCGGATATTGGACTTGCTGGCGTTGATGCCAACTGCCAAGAGTTTAGGACCTAAAATCCTTCGCTCCTGCAGGTAAACACCCCCCACTCCCTTCCGGCCCAATCGCCTTTACAGTCCTCTTCTCTACCGCTCAGCCCACATCTCGCATAAATCCTCACAAATGTGAGGATTATGTTGCAGACCAGCACAAAGCATCTAAAATCCTCACGAACATGCGGAATTTAGTCCTATGGCCTTGCAGCAGCCATAAAACCGCTCATTCGTGAGGATTTATGAAATTCGACATTGAGTCCCCTGCCGACCTCGGCGAAATCATCCGCGCCAGCCGAAAGGCCATGGGCATGCGCCAGGACGATGCGGCGGGCAGCATCGGCGTAAGCGAAAACTTTCTCGGCAAGGTCGAGCGCGGCGGCGAGACCGTGCAATGGGGGAAACTCTTCCAGATCATTCAGGAACTGGGCCTGACCGTCTCGGTAGAGGTGCCGGAACCCTATGCCCAGGACACCCAAGCCACCCTCGCCAAACGCCGCGAGCAGCAGGCGGCACCGTCCGCCAGGGTGCAAGTGAAGTCGCCCCAAGGTGAGCGCACATGACCCCGCGCACCCTGAACGTCTGGATCAACGATGCACTGGCGGGCTACATCCGCGAGCACAATGGGCTGTGGGCGTTCGGTTATGCTCCTGCGTGGCTGGCCAGCAACAGTGCCTTCCCGGTGTGCCCGGGATTACCCCTGCAACCCGAGGAACACCTCGACGGCGCCTCCCACCGTCCGGTGCAGTGGTATTTCGACAACCTCCTACCGGAAGAGGGGCAACGCGCCCTTCTCGCCAAAGCCTCGGCGGCCAATGTGGAGGATGCCTTTGCCTTGCTGGAGGTATACGGGGCCGAGTCCGCCGGCTCACTTACCCTGTTACCGCCCGATACCCGCCCGGGCAACGGCACAGAGAAATCCCTGCCCTTCGAGGAACTGTCCCAGCGTATCCAGCATATGCCGCAGGTACCGCTGGCCTATCGCTCGGCGAAAAAGATGTCTCTGGCCGGGGCGCAACATAAGATGGCGGTCATCTACCGGGACGGTAGCTTGTTCGACCCGGAGGGCTCCACGCCCTCGACGCACATTCTGAAACCCGATCACCCAGACCGGGCTTGGGCCCACTCCGTCATCAACGAATGGTTCGTGATGACCCTGGCCAAGCGCGTCGGCCTGGCCGTGCCCGAAGTGACGCGTCTGTATGTCCCGGAGCCGGTCTATCTGGTGGCGCGCTTTGACCGCAGCCACGATGCCGGGCACTGGCAGCGCCAGCACTGCCTGGATACCTGCCAGTTGCTGGGGCTGTCACGGGAGTTCAAGTACAGCGCCGGCAGTGTCAGCAGGCTGGCCGAGGTGGCCGCACTCTGCGCCCCGGCGGCGGTAGCCCGCTTGGCCCTGTTCGAGTGGCTGGTGTTCAACGTGCTGGTCGGCAACGAAGATGCGCACCTGAAAAACCTCAGTTTCCTGACCTACGGCTCCAAAGTCCGCCTGGCGCCGTTCTACGACCTGCTGTGCATGTCGGTCTACGGCACCCGCGCGTTCGAAAAAGACGCCTGGCCGCAGGCCGCTACCCTGGCCTGGCCAATTGAGGGCGAAGCGCGTCTGAACCAGGTGACCCCTGCCCTGCTGCTGACCGCTGCCGAGGTGATGGGCATCAAACCCGGCACAGCCCGCAAGGCGATCTCTCGCCTGGCGATCCAAGTCTCGACACAGGCAAAGCAGTTGTTGGCAGAAGTGGGGCAGGAAAACAGCCTACTGGCCGCACAGCACCCGGCACTGAAAGCGACACTGGCCGGAGAGATGCGTTTGCTACGCGCCATCGTCAGCATTGTGATCGCGGAGATGACCCGCCAGCTCGGACCGATTGAGGCGCGCTAGCCCCCTCAGCGCCATCGCCGCCTGGGTCCGGGCGTCAGCACATCCGGGCCCAGGGGCCAATCTCACGCATCGCCCTCCTCGTCTGGTGCCTGGGCCTCCATACGCCGCCCGTAGAACTCAACCCAATCCACGTCGCCAAACTCCTTCTGCAGCAACCCCTTCAGATAGGTATGCCAGCTCTGAAGTGCTTCATCCTTTTCTTCAAAGTACGAGTACCGGTCATAAATCGCATCCACCGACAGATCCTTGTGGTTGAGGATGCGACTACGCACGTCCTTGCCCAGCCCCTGCTTAGACATGTGCGTGGTCGCCGTACGGCGCAAGTCATGCACGGTTGGGCGCGGGTAGCCATCCGCGACGCGCAGTAGGCTCTCCTCTTCGACTCGCGTCGAGTCCTTCACGTAGTCATCGTAAAAACGTCGCATAGCGCGGTTGAGTGAGGGCTGCGTCTGCGGCTTGGCGGGCCAACGCCCTGGAAACACATAGTGTCCCGGGCTGGGTAGCGTTTTGCTCCCAGCCCAGCGCGCAGGGTCTGCCGCCATCACTTTCTGAATTTGCCTTTCACGCAGGTAATTCAGAATGTTCAACACATCATCCGAGAGCGGAATGGCAATCGGATTGTTGTTTTTCTCGAACTTGCCACTGCGATCCCAGATCCGCTCTTCGAGGTCAAAGTCGACCCAGCGCATGGTCACGATGCGCCCGGAGCGCTGGGCCAGCATCAGACTTAGCAACAGGGAAAAGCGCGTGTTCTGGCTGAGCGAGGCACCGGCCAATTGGTGAAGAAACCACACCAGCTCGTGGCGATTGAGGCTGCGCTCGCGCGGGGTTTCCTTGGCCACCTTCTTGATCTGCACCAGGGGTGTGGCATCGAGAATCTCGCGTTCTACGCAGAAATTGAACATTTTGCGGATCACCGCCAACAGGCGGTTGGCCTGCACCGGGGCGGTCTTGGCCTTTTCATCGAGCAACGCCATGACCTGTTTACGCCTGACATCACCGATCTTGGTACGCCCGAGATGAGGCACAAACTCAGTGCGCAGCATGCGCTCGTCTTCACGCCAGGATTTCTTGTTCTTTTCAGCCCACTGTAGGTAGCTGACAACAGCCTCTTCGAACGTCGGGCTGGTGCGATATTCGACCAACTCGACAATCTTTTTCTGCCCGGGATCAACCCCCTGCCTGAGCAGTTCAACGGCCTGCATGGCTTTTGCGCGCGCTTCTGCGAGAGACAAATCGGGGTAAGTACCAAGGGTCAGACGGCGCGGATGGTTATGAAAGCTGTAGAGCAAGATGAAACTTTTGCATGTTTTGTTGACCCGCACGCCGAACGTGCCGTGTCCGGGCATAGGGGGGTCGAGGAATTCGACACGACCTTTCGCGGGGTCATATTTGAGCCGCTTGAGGGTGTGTTCGTTCATGGCCGTGCGCGTCGTCATACCGAAATCCTGACCGTTTCTGGGGTAGGGTTGGGGTAGGGATTATAGCGCTTGGGGTAGGGTTGGGGTAGGGGTTTGACGAAAGAGTGATCAACACCTATATTCAGCCCTGCAAGCCAGTAAACACGTTAAAAACCCTTTTATTCAGGCATTTACAAAGCGTCAATCTTGTCAATTTACGCTATACGACCTGTGGATAAAAGGCCTTTGTTATTGTCTTGTAATCAGTAGGTCCCGGGTTCGACTCCTGGTGCCGGCACCATATAAATCAAAGGCTTGCAGCGATGCAGGCCTTTGTTTTTTGTGGCTTGCGTAATATTCGACGTAATAAAACGGCAGGGCATGGCCCTACCGGTCTACGCCCCACTCCTTGGCCGACGCCTCGAAGCCAACCCACTTCCTCGCTTATCCAGCCCCCGATCTGCCACCAGGCGCGCGGCGATCGCTTCCACATCGACCTCCCCCTTCGCCATGGCGAGCAGCAGTTCTGTAGGCAGCGGCTGGAGGTGCTCAAGCAGGTTCATGCGGTTGTTCCTTGGCGGTTTTGTTGGGACCAGTAACGCTCTCGCGCCTACACATAGCAAGCGTTTCAGAACCCATCGAACAGGCCGCCCAGCTCGGCAGGCGTCCAGTTCATGATCACCAGCTCGCCCGTTGTATCGGCCAGCTACCTGTGCCGCCTGCGCGGCATCGAGACCGTAACCCTCACCGATGCGAACGAGACACCCGAAGGCGTGCTCACCAACCGCCGCAAGGGCAGCCGCGACAACATCGTGCGCTGGACGCCACGCCTGCGCGCAGCCTGGGACGCTGCCAAAAAGGTGCGCGCCGATATCTGGGAGAAGAAGAAAATGCCGGTGCCGATCGCGGCCGAGCAGCGCTGGCTGATCGTCGCCGCCCACGGCGGCGCCCTGCAGAAGACAAGCCTGGACACGGCCTGGCAGCGCCTGGTGACTCAGGCAATGGAGAAGGGAGTCATGACCGCCGAGCAACGCTTCGGCCTGCATGACTTCAAGAGGAGGGGGATCACCGACACGGAAGGCACCCGCGCCGACAAGCAGCAGGCCTCAGGCCACCGCAGCGAGGGGATGCTGGACGTTTACGACTCAGCGTGCCAGTGGTGAATCCGGCGGCGGAATAAAAGAAAAAAGCCCGGGATATCCCGGGCTTTTTCATTTCTTTCTTTTTTTGATGGGCTTGCTTTCCCACCTTTTCGCCAGCCACTGAAATTCTTGGTAAATCGTAGCCCGACCGCTTTCTTCGCGGATGCCTTCGATGAATGGCTTTGCATACTTATAGAGATTGATGATCGTGTTGTAGCTTGAACTCTTCAACATCATCTCATCGTAGATGCCGGATTGAATCCCGACGCTCACGTATTCGTAGTGGTTCAGCACATAGCGCAGTGCCTTGGCCTCTTCCGTGCCGACCTGATCTTCCTTGGCGTAGTGCCGCATGTTGACGTCTTGCCGCTTGTGCAGCGTCGAGATCATGCGCATCCCCTGCACCAACTCGGTGTCACCACGACTGTTAAACAGGAGGTCGGACGACTGCTTTTTCCTGGCGGTAGCCTTCGCGGAAAGCACTGAGACTACAGCAACAAGCACACCACCGATGAACGCCACATTTTTGAAAACGTCAGAGCCCAAGAAAGCCCCGATACACCCCCAGAAACCGCTACATTCCATGAACCCCCTCCCTTTATTTTGGCCATAAAAAATGGAGGCATCGGCCTCCATTTTTGAAATTCTTTGTTGTTGAGAGATTAAAAGCCTTCGTAATCATCACGTTTGAAAGTCATTGCATAGCCCTCTCTTACTTTAATCATCATCATTTCAGGGCGCACATTCTACAGACGCGCCGCCTTCGTGGCAAGAAAAACACCTTCTGTACTCACCCTATGACAACGCGTCACAGCATGGGTTCCTGAGGTGTTCATGCGAATCCAACGCACGCCCTAACCATGGCAGGTGCCCCCAGGATCCGTCAACCACAATTTCGCAATTGCAAAAGTAAAGCAGCCCGCCAACCACAACCACGCTGCGCGGGGCTAGGCTGGCCACGTAAAATGATACGACCAAGGCACGGCAAACGCCGCAGGAAACGGATGGCCGGCGTAAATAAAGAATGCGTAAGCTGCTGTTTTTATTACTAAACGTCGGTTACTTGTAATCAGTAGGTCCCGGGTTCGACTCCTGGTGCCGCACCATACAAATGAAAGGCCTGCGAGCAATCGCAGGCCTTTTTTGTTGCCTGGGAGTTTCGCGGCGAGGGGGGCGGGGGAAGGTTTACCGAGGCGGGGATCGTTCGCGTGGGCGGCTAGCCACGCATTCGCACATCGCCCGGTGCCGCCGCCTGCCCGAGGGATGCGAGGTGCTCCTCGTAGAAATCCAGGGCGGCCAGGTTCTTGTCCTTGGCCTCGATCATGATGTCGAAGCGAGGCAGGAAGCCGAGCGCGTAGGCGTTGGTCCAGCGGTTCCACATCCGCAAGCTGTGACCGTAGAGGTCGCGCCGCGGCATGACCTCCAGCAGCGCGTCCATTTCCAGCTTCCGCTCGGCGCCGAAGCCCGCGTCCTGCAGGCGCTCGGTCGGCTGCGAGCAGTGCATGGTCGGGCGCACGCCGCGCCAGCTGTCGAGGATGCGTGCGATGCGCGGGTCGTCCGGGGCGATGTAGTCGCCTTCATTGATCCAGCAGTGATGGATGTCCAGCACGACGGGCGCGAGGTCGGCCAGTTGCAAGCAGTCATCGACGCCGTAGGTCTTCTCCTCGTTCTCGAAGGTGATGCAGTGGCGCGCCACGCTCGACAGCCGTGGCCAGACCGCGCGGATACCCTCCGCGCCAAGTCGGCCGGCGATGTGCACATTGCATTTGAAGTCCTGGAAGCGAACGCCGTAGCCCATCATGCGGATCATGTCGGCGTGGTACTCGAACTCGGCAAGGCTGTTTTCCACCACGCCCGGTTTGTCCGAGCCCAGTACGCAGTACTGCCCGGGATGGAAGGACAGACGAATGTCCGCCTGCCTCGCCAGCGCGCCGATGGCCGCGAAGCCTTCCTCGAGAACGCGCGCGACGGCAGGGTCCCGGTAGAACGCCTGGCCGCGCGGATGACTGTAGAACGGCAGCAGGTCGCTGCTCAGGCGCAACATGTGCAGGGTCGCGGGTAGCCCGGCGACATACCCCAGCAGGCGCAGCTGCGCCTGGAGGTTATGGGTGACGATGTCCAGCAGCTTGTCGCGGGCCACCTGTGGCGACACTCCGTCCAGCCAGCGCAAGGTCGTGGTGCGCGGGTTGAAGCCCGCCTCGATCACCTTAAGCTCGGTAGGTGAAAGCTCGCGGACGGGGTGTCGGAACTGGCAGGCGAAGCCGATTCGCGGGTGGCTCATAAAGAATCCGCGACAAGGATCATGATCCGCGCGCCTTCTGCGCCGACGCGTTCTTGTGACGCTCGGCGACCATCGGGTAGACCCGCTCGCCGGCGTAGGAGCCGTCGGCGTTATAGATGGCCACCGAGGCGGTCTGGCCTTCGAGGAACCGGCCGACGATGCGCAGGATCTCCACCTTGCTGCCGGAGAACCGGCAGGCGCGTTCCTCGCCGTCGCGGACCAGTTCCCAGCCGTTGGCCGCGCGTCTCACTGAATAGCGATCCATGGCCGTCAACTCAGCACGGGGTTCGAGTGGGCGTACTCGGGGTATTCACGCGCCTCCTCGAGGGTGTCGTTGCGGGTGAAGATCTTCACCGAAGCCGTCTTGCCGTCCAGGTAGGCCGGCAGCTCGGCGAGCATTTCTTCCTTGGTCAGGGTGCGCAGCACCGCGTCGTCGGAACCTTCCGTGGCCATTTGCCAGCCCATGGGGGTCGGTGTGATGTGATAGGTGGTCATGGCGAGCCTCCGGGGGGTTTATGAGTAGAACGTCCCGGCACGCCACAGGTTTCGTAGGCGTCGCGCAACGCCGACGACAGGCCATCCCCGGCGTCGCATTTGCCAGGCATGCCGCGCTCCCGGACACTAGCCCGACCTGGGCGAGCAACCGCAAGCGCCCTCCCGCCGGACCACGGAGCGCAGATGAGCAACAGCAAACAGGCAGCAACCCCGGACGCCCTCTGGGTGCAGATGTGCGAGGCCGCGGGCCTCGACCCGCAGAAGCGCCTGGACGCGCGCAACGCGATCCTCGGCAGCCCGCAGGCGCTGGACTGTACGGTCTATCGGCCGGATCAGAATGACCTCGACGCCGAGGAGGAAGACCTCGGCGATGCGCGCATCCTCCTGCTCGGTGCCTTCGAGCCGCCGGCCGACTGGAGCGAAGCCGAGCGGGCGGAGTTCTACGACGACGCCGACCCGCAGGCATTCTTCGAGGCGCTGATCGAATGCGAAGCCAAACCGGCGTCGAAGGCGTTCTTCATCGCCGAGGCTGGCGATTACGCCGCGGTGATGTCGCCGGCCGGAAAGGTACAGATGTATTACCTGCTGGAATCCGAGGAAACCGACGAAGGGTTGCGCTGCGTGCTGCTGCGCGATGACGAGCTGGACGCCTGAAACCGGTGGTGACTGGCGGCGCGCCGGTCAGTCGACGTTGAAGCGCAGCTCGAAACGGATGCGCCGTGCGCCGTCCTGCCTGACGCTCACCGAACCGCCGTGCAGGCGCATGATCGCCGCTACGATGGCCAGGCCGAGGCCGTTGGATTCGCCGCCCTGGCGCGCCAGGTCGGCGCGGTAGAAGCGGTCGAACAGCCGCTCCAGCTGGCCGGGATGCAAGGGCGAACAGCTGTTCTCCACCTGGATCAGGCGGGCCCCCTTCTCTTCCCGCACGCGGATGAGGATTTCGCTGCCGGCGTCGGCATAGCGGATCGCGTTGGCCACCAGGTTGCTCAGGGCGCGGCGCAGCAGCATCGGATCGGCGCGCAGGCGACCGCCGCCTTCGTGGCGCAGGTGCAGTTGGCGCTCGTCGGCGAGCCCCTCGAAATAGGCGACGATGCGCTGGATTTCCTCCTCCAGTTCCAGCTCGCGCAGGTCGAGCACCGCCTGTGCATCGTCGGCGCGGGCGAGGAACAAGATGCTCTCGACCATCCGTGCGATGCGCTCCAGCTCGTCGAGGCTGGAGGCCAGCACGCCCTGGTATTCGTCGACGCTGCGCGGTTGCTGCAGGGTGACCTGGGCGGTGCCCATCAGCGAGCCGACCGGCGTGCGGATCTCATGGGCGAGGTCGGCGGAGAACTGGGTCAGCCGTCGATAGCCGTCGTCCAGGCGTTCGAGCATGGCGTTGAAGGCCTGGCTCAGCTGGTTCAGCTCGACCGGCGTGTCGGCCAGTTGCAGGCGGCTGTGCAGGCGCGCCGGGGTGATCGCCGCGGCCTGTTCGGCGATCCGCCGCAGCGGGCGCAGGCCGCGACGCAGCAGCAGGAAGCCGAGCGCCGCGGTGAGCAGGAAGGCCAGCACCACCGCCGCGGCGATGCGCCAGCGGAAGGTTTCCAGCATGGCCATTTCCTTGACCAGCAGGTGCGCGGCGGTGATCCGCACGTCGCGTCCGTCCAGTTCCACTCGCGCCTGGGCGGCGCGCAGCGGAACACCGTCGGGCGCCACGCCGCTGCGCAGGTCGGCTAGGCCCAGCGGCTCGCCATCGGCCACCGCCCGCAACGCCGGCAGCGCGGCGCCACGCGGGTTCACGTTGATCAGCGGCGGCTGGCCGGCCTCGCCGATGAGGAAGATGTCGTCTTCGGCGCCGAGCATGTTCTCCACCAGCTGCGGGCTGGCCTGCAGCTGTTCGAGGCTGAGGTCGTAGTGCAGCAGCTTGCGGAAATGATCGAGACGGGCGAGCACCCCGTAGTCGCTGCGCTGCAAAAGGGTCGCCTGCAGCGAATGGTAGAGGTACATGCCGGCAGCGCCGACGGTGAGCATCGCCACCACGGCGAAGGCCAGGCTGGCGCGCAGGGTCAGCGAGGGCTGGCGTCGCACGGGCGCACCTCGCACAGGTAGCCGATGCCGCGCACGGTGTGGATCAGTTTGTTCTCGTAGGGGTGGTCGACCTTGGCGCGCAGGCGCTTGATGGCGACATCGACGACGTTGGTGTCGCTGTCGAAATTCATGTCCCAGACCTCGGAAGCGATCTGCGCGCGCGACAGCACCTCGCCCTCGCGGCGCAGCAGCAGGTGCAGCAGGGCGAATTCCTTGTTGGTCAGGGTGATCGGCTGGCCCTGGCGGGTCACGCGGCGGCGCAGCAGGTCCAGCTCCAGATCGGCGAGGTGGAAGTGGTCGGCCTCGCGCACCACGCCGCGGCGCAGCACGGTGCGGATGCGCAGCAGCAGCTCGGTGAAGGAGAACGGCTTGACTAGGTAGTCGTCGGCGCCCAGCTCCAGGCCGCGAATGCGGTCCTGCAACTGGTCGCGCGCGGTGAGGAAGAGCACCGGCACGTCCTGCTTCTTGCGCAGCACCGCGATGATCTGCCAGCCATCGATGCCGGGCAGCATCACGTCGAGCACGATCAGGTCGTAACGCTGTTCCAGCGCCAGGTGCAGGCCGTCGGCGCCATGCTGCGCCCAGTCGACCTGATAGCCGGATTCGCCGAGGCCCTTCTTCAGGTACTCGCCGGTGCGGGTGTCGTCTTCCACCAAGAGGATGCGCATCAGCGCGACACCTGCGCCGGGGCTGGGCGGGCGCCGCGCAGTTTCTTCAGCAGGCGGCTCGCCGGCGGCAGGCGCAGCGCCAGCAGCAGCACGCCGCAGCTGAAGTAGACCAGCCACAGGCCGATGTCCGAGCGGACGATCCAGAGCATGTGCAACAGCGCCAGGCCGAGCACCGCGTAGACCAGCCGATGGAGTTTCTTCCAGCGTGCGCCTAGGCGCCGCATGCTCGCTCGGTTGGAGGTCAGCGCCAGCGCCAGCAGACCGCTCCAGGCAAGCGCACCGACGATGATGTACGGCCGCTTGCGCAACTCGACGGCGAGCTGGGTGAAGTCCAGGCCGAGGACGAACAGCAGGTAGGCGACCAGGTGCAGGCAGGCGTAGGCGAAGGTCCAGAGGCCGAGCTGGCGGCGGATGTGCGCCCAGCCGGACCAGCGCGTGGCCCATTGCAGCGGCGACAGGCAGAGCGTCAGCAGCAGGAGGATCAGCGCGCCCTGGCCGAGACGGTCAAGCAGCACCTTGCCCGGGTCGGGCCCGAGCGCGTTGCTCAGCGCCTGATACAACCAGACCAGCGGCGGGATCAGCGCGGCGAGGAACACCCCGCCGCGCAACAGCGGCTGGCGGATCATCAGTAGTACTTCGCCAGGTCCATGCCCTGATAAAGGCTCGCGACCTCGTCGCCGTAGCCGTTGAACATCAGGGTGTCGCGCACGTTGGGGCTGAACAGGCCGCTGGGCAGCCGGCGCTCGCGGGCCTGGGTCCAGCGCGGGTGGTCGACCTGCGGATTGACGTTGGCGTAAAAGCCGTACTCGTTGGGGGCCAGGTTCTGCCAGGTGGTGTAGGGCTGTTCCTCGACGAGGCTGATACGCACGATCGACTTGATGCCCTTGAAACCGTACTTCCACGGCACCACCAGGCGCAGCGGCGCGCCGTTCTGGTTCGGCAAAACGCGGCCGTACATGCCCACCGCGAGGATCGTCAGCGGGTTCATCGCCTCGTCCATGCGCAGGCCTTCGCGGTACGGCCAGTCGATCAGGCCGAAACGCGATTTCTGTCCCGGCATGTGTTCCGGGTCGCTGAGCGTCTCGAAGGACACGTACTTCGCCTTGCCGGTCGGTTCGGCGCGCTTGAGCAGATCGGCCAGCGGGAAGCCGAGCCAAGGGATCACCATCGACCAGGCCTCGACGCAGCGCATGCGGTAGATGCGCTCTTCCAGCGTGTGCGGCTGGACCAGGTCTTCCAGGCTGTACTGCCCCGGCTTGCCGACCGCGCCGTCGATCTTCACCGTCCAGGGCTCGGTCGGCAGGCCGCCCGCATTGGCCGCGGGGTCACCCTTGTCCGGGCCGAACTCGTAGAAGTTGTTGTAGTGGCTGGCATCCTGGAACGGCGTGATGCTCTCGCCCGCCGCCTCCATCGCCTTCCAGCGTGCGCCTTCGAGTTTCTGCGCGAACCAGCCCGGCGGGTTGCCAGGCTCGACGCCCTCGTAGCCGGAGGCCGGCGCCTGCGCCCAGGCCGGCAGCGCGGCACTGCCGAGCAGCGCGGCACCGGCGCCCATGAAACGGCGGCGCGACAGGTAGACCGGCTCCGGAGTGATCTCCGAGGAATCGCAGCGCGAACGCGGTGGAATTCGGATCAGCATGCAGGCCTCCTCGGTGAAAACCGGGTCGCGGAATCAATCGGACGACAGCGCCGCGCGAGGGTTCGGCGCGCTGTCCCGTGGGCCGATTCTAGCGGGGCGGGTCTGCCGCGTCGGTTACATTTTTGTCATCCGCAGGTCATCTTCGCGACCCTTGCCGCGGCCGAGGATGGCAGGGTCAATACGACGCCATGAGGACATCCCATGCACAAGAAACTCCTGTTCGGTTCCGCCTTCGGCCTGCTCTTCGGCGCTGCCGTATTCGCCCAGGCCGCCTAGATGAAAGTGGTCAAGCCGATGCGCGGCACCATCGACAGCGTGCAAGCCGACACCCTGAACTTCACCAGCCGCAGCGGCCAGAAGCAGAGCATCGCGCTCACCGAGAAGACCGCCCTGCGCGCCGTCTCCAAGGCCAAGCTGGACGACATCGCCGCCAACAGCTTCGTCGGCTCGGCCGCCACGCCGCAGCCCGACGGCACGCTGAAGGCGCTGGAGGTCACGGTATTCGAGGCCAGCCTCAAGGGCTCCGGCGAAGGCCACTACGGCTGGGAAAACGCCGATGGCAGCACCGGCACCATGACCAACGGCACCGTCGGCTCGCTGAAGAAGGCCGACGGCCGCACCCTCACCGTGCAGTACAACGGCGGCGAGAAGCAGCTGGTGGTGCCCGAAGACGTGCCGATCGCCTACGTCGAACCGGGCGAGCGCAGCCAACTGGTGCCCGGCGCGAAGATCGTGCTGTTCCCCACCCCGGACGGCAAGAGCGCCGCTGGCATCGCCGTCGGCAAGGACGGCTTCACCCCGCCGATGTAATCCGCCGCGGCGCGGCCACGCCTCGGTGGCCGCCCCCGCCACGGGAGACGCCCATGAGCACCCGACGCATCCACGCCTGGCCGGTGCGCCTGACGCACTGGCTGAACGCCTTCGGCATGTTCTGCATGATCAGCAGCGGCTGGGGCATCTATAACGCCTCGCCGCTGTTCGGCTTCCATTTTCCTGCCTGGTCGACCCTAGGCGGCTGGCTCGGCGGCGCCATCGCCTGGCACCTGGCCGTGATGTGGCTGCTGGTGATCAACGGCCTCGCCTACCTGCTGTATGGCGCGCTGAGCCGGCACTTCGCCCGCGATCTGCTACCGCTGAGCGCCGGCGCGGTGCGCCGCGATCTGTTCGCCGCGCTGCGCCTGAAACTGCGCCATCGCCTCGGCCACTACAACGCGGTGCAGCGGCTGTCCTACTGGCTGGTGCTGGCACTCGGCGCGCTGGTGGTGCTGTCCGGCCTGGCGATCTGGAAGCCGGTCCAGCTGCATGGGCTGGCCAGCCTGTTCGGCGGCTTCGACAGCGCGCGCTACGTGCACTTCTTCGCCATGGCTGGCATCGCCGCCTTCGTCGTCCTGCACCTGACCCTGGTTCTGCTGGTGCCGAGCACCCTGCCGCCGATGATCACCGGCGGCCAACGGGAGATTTCCCATGAGTGAAGGCAAGAAAGCCCCGCCGAAGCTGGAGCCGGCGCAACAGACGCAAGTCGTCAACCTGCAGCGCCGCCTGCTGCTGCGTTCGGGCCTGAGCCTTGGCGCGCTGGCGATGCTGGGCGGCTGCAACCTGCAGGATGGCGATCAGGTCGACAAGTTGCTCTGGAGTATGTCGCGCTGGAACGACCGGGTGCAGGCCTGGCTGTTCAGCGGCCAGCGGCTGGCGCCTACATACGCGGCGACGCAGATCACAGAGCCCTTCCCGTTCAACGCCTTCTACGCCGAATACAACGTGCCGGAGATCGACCTGGACGGTTATCGCCTGGAGGTTTCGGGGCTGGTCGAGCGCAAGCAGCCCTGGACGCTGCAGGCGCTGCGTCAGCTGCCGCAACGCAGCGACATCACCCGGCTGATCTGCATCGAGGGTTGGAGCGCCGTCGGCCAGTGGGGTGGCGTGCCGCTGCGCACCTTCCTGCAACGAATCGGCGCGGACACCACGGCCAAGTACGTCGGTTTCAAGTGTGCCGACCGCTACTACTCCTACCTGGACATGCCCACCGCGCTGCATCCGCAGACGCTGCTGGCGCTGGACTTCGGCCAGGTCGCGCTGCCGCCGGACTACGGCTACCCGCTGCGCGTGCGGGTGCCGACCAAGCTCGGCTTCAAGAACCCGAAGCACATCGTCGAGCTGTTCGTCAGCAACCAGAACCCCGGCGGCTACTGGGAAGACCAGGGCTACAACGGCTTCAGTGGCATCTGAGGGCTCACTTGTCCTTGGTCTTGACCGGAGGGTCGTAGGAGGTCTTCGGGTCCTTCGGCTCGCCGTCGGCGACCGGCCCGCCGGCACCGTCGTTGGAAGTGGTTTCGCCGTTCATCTCCGAGCCGCTGGCAGGCACCGAAGGCGTACCGCTGCTGGCGCCGCTGCGCGGGCTTTCCGCCTGCGGTTCGCCGTCCTTGCCGGTGCCCATCGCGCCGGAGCCGATCGAACCGGAATCGCTGGCGGCGACCTGCGCGTAGAGGACGGGCGCGGCGCCCGACTCCCGGGCCTGGACCGAGCCGATACAGGCGAGCGTGGCCGTCAGGCCGAGGCACAAAAGCATCGAATTCTTCATCGGGCATCTCCACGAAAAAGGCTTGCCCTGCGTTTGGCAGCGGCGTTCTCGTCAGGTGCCGACAAACGGCAGCCGGCTGACCGGCGGCGCTGAAAACCGCGCCGCGACTGGGCTTCCCGCAGGGCTCGATGTGGCTTTCTGCAATCGTATAGCCATCATTGCAGGCCTTTGGCCATAAAAGTGACCGCTCTATAGGAACCTTGTTTCCGCGCCTGAGGTCATTAAAACCGACCGCTAGTCACGTTGACGCAGCCAGCCTGCGACTTCGCTTGACGGTAACAACCCCTACTCAATACACCTCTCTCCAGATACCTGGACCGACTTCGAATGCAGGGAATGGCGCATGAAGATTCTGATCATCGGCAACATGGGATATGTCGGACCGGCCGTCGTACGCGAACTCAGATCGCAACACCCGGACGCCATCATCAACGGCTTCGACAACGGGTATTTCGCCCATTGCCTGACCGGCGCACACTCCCTTCCTGAGCACCTCCTCGACGAACAGTTCTACGGCGACGTTCGCGCGATCGGTGTGGAACAGCTCGAAGGCTACGACGCCGTCGTGCAGCTCGCGGCGGTCTCCAACGACCCCATGGGAGACCGCTTCGCCGCGGTGACCCACGCGATCAACCAGGAAGCCAGCGTCACCGTCGCCAAGGCCGCCAGCCGCGCTGGCGTGCGCAACTTCGTGTTCGCCTCCAGCTGCAGCGTCTACGGCATCGCCGAAGGCGGCCCACGCAAGGAAACCGACCCGGTTTCGCCGATCACCGCCTATGCGAAGTCGAAGATCGGCACCGAGCGCGAGCTGGCCGACCTCGACGGCGAAATGGTCATCACCTGCCTGCGCTTCGCCACCGCCTGCGGCATGTCCGATCGCCTGCGCCTGGACCTGGTGCTCAACGACTTCGTTGCCTGCGCGCTGAGCCAGGGCAAGATCACCGTGCTCAGCGACGGCTCGCCGTGGCGCCCGCTGATCGACGTGGTCGACATGGGCCGCGCCATCGACTGGGCCATCCAGCGTCCGGCCGACAACGGCGGTCGCATCCTCAACGTCAACGTCGGCTCGAACGCGCGCAACCAACAGGTTCGCGACTTCGCCCACGCCGTCGCCGCCGCCGTGCCGGGTACCACCGTCAGCATCAACACTGATGCGCCGGCCGACAGCCGTTCCTACCAGGTGGATTTCGGCCTGTTCGAGTCCCTGGCGCCGAACCACCAGCCGGTGATGACCCTGGAGCGCTCCATCGCCGGGCTGATCGAAGGCCTGACCCGGATGAAGTTCGCCGATGCGGACTTCCGCACCTCGCCGTTGATCCGCCTGCACGTGCTGCAGGGCCACATCGCCGAGAAGCGCCTGTCCGAGGACCTGCGTTGGCAGGCCAATAGCTGACCCTAGCGTCATTCATCCACGTACACAGAAAAGGAGTTCCGGCTATGAAGGTCGCACTTTTTGCAGGTGGTTTCGGTACCCGGTTGAGCGAAGAAACCAGCATCAGACCCAAGCCAATGGTCGAGATCGGCGGTCGCCCGATCCTCTGGCACATCATGAAAATGTACGCCGCCCACGGCATGCGCGACTTCGTCGTGCTGGGCGGCTACAAGGTCGAGTACATCCGCGACTATTTCCTCAACTACCGCGGCTCGCGCACCGACTTCACCATCGACCTCAAGAGCGGCGGCGTCGAGTGGCTGCAGGCGACCACCGAAGACTGGCGCGTCACCGTGCTCGACACCGGCGCCGACAGCATGACCGGTGGCCGTCTCAAACGCGCACGCCATCTGCTCGGCGACGACACCTTCTGCCTGACCTACGGCGACGGCGTCAGCGATGTCGACATCACCAAACTGATCAAGGCGCACCGCGAGTCGAACAAGTGGTGCACCCTCACCGCGGTTACCCAGCCGGGCCGCTACGGCGCCCTGCGTCTGAGCGAAGACCTGAGCAACGTAGAGGCCTTCCGCGAGAAGGGCGCGGCCGATGGCGGCCTGATCAACGGCGGCTTCTTCGTCTGCGAGCCGGAAGTCTTCGACCTGATCGACGACGACCAGACCGTCTGGGAAAACGAGCCGATGGATCGCTTGGTCGCCCAGGACAAGCTCGGCAGCTATCACCACAGCGGTTACTGGCAGAGCATGGACTCCCTGCGCGACAAGCAGGTGCTCGAGGATACCTGGGCGAAGGGCGCCCCCTGGAAGACCTGGTCTAACTGAGGTCGGGCCACGACCCGGAGCGCCGGCCTGTCGCTTTTCGCAGCAGCCTGGCACGCCACGGATCCTGAGCCGGTTTTCAAGACCGAACTTCCCTTCCAACCGTTTGGAGATACCCGATGATTATCGTTGACACTGCCCTGGCCAAACGCGAGGCCGCGGGCAAACCTATCCGTGTGGGCATGATCGGGGCCGGTTTCCAGGCCATGGGCATCGGCCTGCAGATCCTCAAGACCACACCTGGCATGCAGCTGTGCGCGGTCGCCAACCGCAACCTGGAAAAAGCCGCGGGCGTGTTCAGCCAGGCCGGCCTGGTGGCGACCCCCTGCGACAGCCAGCACGCGCTGGAAAGCATGATCGCCGCCGGCCGTCCGGCGATCACCGAGGACGCCGTGGCGCTGGCCCGGGCCGAGGGCCTGGACGCCATCATCGAAGTCACCGGTTCGGTCGAGTTCGCCGCCCATGCGGTGCTCGCCGCCCTGGAGACCGGCAAGCACGTGGTGCAAATGAACGCCGAACTGGACGGCACCATCGGCCCGATCCTCAAGGTCAAGGCCGACCAGGCCGGGGTGATCTACACCTTCTCCGACGGCGACCAGCCCGGCGTGCAGATGAACCTGCACCGCTTCGTCGCCGGCATCGGCGTGAAGCCGGTGTTGTGCGGCAACATCAAGGGCCTGCACGACCCCTACCGTAACCCCACCACCCAGGAAAGCTTCGCCAAGCGCTGGGGGCAGAAGCCGGCAATGGTTGCCTCCTTCGCCGACGGCACCAAGATCTCCTTCGAGCAGGCCATCGTCGCCAACGCCACCGGCATGACGGTGGCACGCCGCGGCATGCTCGGCCCGGACTTCTCGGGCGGCGATCCGGGCGCCCCGCTGACGCCGATCGAGCAGACCGTGGCGGCCTTCGAGCCGCATCTGGACCCGAACGGTCCCGGCATCGTCGATTACGTCGTCGGCGCGCGGCCGGGGCCGGGCGTGTTCGTCCTCGGCACCCTCGACGACCCACGGCAGAAGCACTACCTGGAGCTCTACAAGCTGGGCCCGGGTCCCTACTACTGCTTCTATACCCCGTATCACCTGTGCCACTTCGAGGTGCCGACCTCGGTGGCGCGCGCGGTACTCTTCGACGACCCGGTGCTGACGCCACGCGGCGGCCCGAGCGTCGGCGTGATCGCGCTGGCGAAGAAGGACCTGGAAGAAGGCGAGCGCATCGAGGATTTCGGTGGCTACGAAGTCTACGGCGTGGCCGAGAACATCGACGCCATCCGCCGCGAGAACCTGCTGCCGATCGGCCTGGCGCTCGGCTGCACGCTGGCGCGCCCGGTGGCAAAGGACACGCCGCTGACCTTCGACGATGTGATCATTCCGGAAGGCCGCCTGATCGATCGCCTCTACGCCGAGCAGGAAGTCCTCTTCGGCCGCTGATTCCCCGAACTGAATGCACAGGACGCACGCATGATCTTTCACGAAACCAAATTGAACGACGCCTTCCTCATCGAGCTGCAGCGGCGCGGCGACGAGCGCGGCTTCTTCGCCCGCACCATGTGCAAGGAAGAGTTCGCCGCCCACGGCATGCAGACCGAGTACGTGCAGCAGAACATGTCGGTGTCCGCCGACCGTGGCACCCTGCGCGGCATGCACTACCAGATGAAGCCGGTGGGCGAGGCCAAGCTGATCCGCTGCGTACGCGGAGCGATCATCGACATCATCGTCGACATCCGCGCGGAATCCTCCACCTACCTGCAGCACCAGGCGTTCGAGCTTAACGAGGACAACAAGCACGAACTGTACGTGCCGCCGGGCTTCGCCCACGCGTTCCTGACGCTCACCGACAACGTCGAAGTGACATACCTGGTGTCGTCGCCCTATACGCCGAGCGCCGAGCGCGGCTTGCGCTACGACGACCCGGATCTGGGCATCAGTTGGCCGATCCCGGTTACCACCATTTCGGAGAAGGACGCGGCCTGGCCGTTGATCGCGGAAAGAACCGAACCGCTGTACTGAATGCCGCGAGGCGCCGGGACGTCCGGCGCCGTATCGGCGCAGCACGCGAATCGGCAGAAAAAAAGCGGCCTAGGCCGCTTTTTTCGTTATCGCGAACGCCCGTTACTGCACAGCCGCGACCTCGCCGCTTTCGTAGACAAGGCTTTCCGGACGCGCCACCGGCACCGAGCGTCCCATCAGCCGCGAGGTGACACCCAGGTTCTCCAACGGGGAATCCGCAGCTTCCACGAACGGGGAGAAGTTGAAACTTTCCATCAATCCCTTAAACACGATGTAGGCCTTGTTCAATTGTCCTGAGAAGACGAACTGCCAGATCAAACGAAGCTGGCGCAAGCGGCACTTCAACAACGCGCGCGCACCGCGATACTTTCCAGCGACATAAAGCTCGTTGCGGATGAAGTGCCGATGATAGTTCAGACGGGTTGCATTAGTTTCGGTACGAATGCTGAGCGCCCCACTGGTCTGGCGCAGGTGCTGAACTTTGCTATTGCCCACCATATAACCGGGAACATCGCGCGTCATGCGCAGGGTGTATTCGGTGTCCTCGCCCCAGATGAACATCTGAGCGATCGGCAGGCCATGTTTTTCGATGGTCGCCCGCGGCACGAGGATCGACACGAAGGTGGCGCGGGAAACCGGCGCCAGGCCATGTTCGAGGAGCATCGGCCAGCTTTCATAGGCAATGGCATTGAGACGCTGGTCGATGCTCGGGGTATTGGTTATCAGACCGGTTTCGGTGCGCGCCGTGGAGAGCAGGAAGGCGCGATCCACCCGCTTGGCGTCGAGCAGCGACTCCGCGTCCATCAGGCGCTCCAGGGCGTCATCGTCGGGAATCACATCGTCATCCATCATCCAGACGAAATCCGCGCCAGCCTGGTAGGCAATGCGGAAACCGGCACTGAAGCCGCCCGCCGCACCAATGTTGTTCGACAGGATGTGGACTTCCATTCCGGGAAAACTGCCGTCCATCAACATGCGCTCGGTACCGTCGGTGCTGGCGTTGTCAATGACGATCACGCCATCGCACGGCCGCGTCTGGTTATAGACGGCTTCGAGACATTGCTTGAGCAGAGTCTGACGGTTATAGGTAAGGACGACGGCATAGACACGCATGAGGCTTCTCTCCATAGATGCTTTATAAAAATTCGCGAATGAATTTGCTTGTCCTGAAATACCTTCTCATGCGTTTGCCAGCCGATAGGCAACGCTGACCAGTACGTCGGCCATCGAAAAATCAACGACGCTTATAATTCAGGAGACAAGTAAGCCCGTTCACTTAATGCCAAGTAAGATGCAGGGCGGGCGGTTTAACCGTTTGCTATTGGCGTTGTGGAAACTGTTAAATCTGACCGCCTTGCGTTGGAAACGATCCCCTTATTCCGGGACCATCGAAGGCGCGGCGACGAAAGGCGGCTCATGGCCACTAACGAGCCGAAATAGAGCGCCCGCGCCACGCCCCAAACCGGGCAGCGTCGGAAAACCAGGGTGCAAACGGCGTCGGTGGGCCGATTCGCCGATCAGCGGTCGCCGCGCCGCGCCGCGCCGCAGGATTGTCCACCTTCGAAGAAACTTGCGCAGGGCCTGCGCTGGCGACCCGCTGCATGGCCTCATGCCATGTCAAATTGCTAACCGCATGGTTCAGCGGACTTCAGCTCAACAAGGGGGACGCTCGTCCTGTAGCGCTAGCATGGCGAAGGTGTGCCGCAGGACATGCTCAGTCAGGCCGTCCAGCTGGTGCTGCGCCACCTCGGCGACGTGCTCCGAATTCGAGTCGGCGGGGAACAGCCAGGGCGCTTGCGGTGGAACTCCAGGTTCTCGTCCAGGCTCTGGCCGAGCAGGTCGGCAAGTGGCCCTGACAGCGGCAGTCGAACGGCTCAGGCCGCGCCGCCCTTCGGGCTGGGAACGTGCGGGCGCCGTGCGCCAAGGTCCGACTCGGATGCACGCGCCTCGCCAACCGACGGCGCCGCATCCCCGTCAGGATCCTGAACGAGTGCAGGCCGCGCCGCACCGGGGGAGACCAAGAACCACCTTGCCCCAAAGACTCTCGGCGTCGACGTCCACCTTACGCCGCCGCAACTCGTGATAATCAACAGTTGTGGTCGGATTCAATGGCAGGTCGGGATGCTCCCGCACGCCACGGTTGTAGACGAAGCGCAGGACGCGGAAGGCGTCCGCCGAGGGTGGCCGTGCTTCTCGGTGATCCTGCGGTGGCGCTAGCGTGCGCCCGCGCGATCTGCGCCGAGTTCGACCAGCGGCTTGTCGAGCCAGTCGGCGAGGCGCTGCTCGCAGGTGTAGCGATAGTCCGTACAAAGCCGGACCTGTAATCGTAGGCCCGCGCTTGAATCCTGGTACAGGCACCACCTTTCAAAGCCTCGCTCATGCGGGGCTTTGTCTTTTCTGCTTCATCGCCCCGTACGGGTGTAGTAGGCGTCCCGGTCATAGACCTGGGTCACCTCGCAGGTCACCCCAGATCGGAACACCAACTTGTTCTCCAGGCCATGGGGTTCGAAGACCAATAGCGCACTGTCCGCGTAGGCGATTTCGTCGCAATAGCGGGTATGGATGTGCATGCTTTCCTCAATGGTTTGGTAATGATTTCTCTCAACGCTTTTTATGTTGACAGGAATTCGTTCCACCGCGCCGACGCCCGCAGCCGAACTAGCAACAATGGCTGCCAGGACATGGATAAACAGTCGCACTTGACCTCCGTGGATCAGCGGCACTTTCAAGAAACGCTGACATTATCCCAGACTTCTGGCATTAACCATCCCCTTGCATTGCCCCCCTCATAAAGGCATGCTGCCATCATCGCCGGCTGACCAGCGTTCCGCGAACAGTTTGTCATCGCGAGATGGAAATGATCCGGCGGAGAATTAAAGTTGCCTACAACCCACGCCAGCATGCCGGCGCCAATATAACAGCGAAGCCACGAGAAACAGCCGGTAATGGGCAAACTACATTCACTTCAAGCTCTGCGTGGAATAGCCGTCCTGGCGGTTCTGCTCTTTCATGTGATCGCAGTGGAAGGCAAATACAGCGCCGGAGCCACATTGTTCGCGCATGAAGCGCTCTGGCTGCAACTTGGAGTCGATCTATTCTTCGTCATCAGTGGCTTCGTCATGACTCTGGTGACCCGCAGTCGATTTCAACAACCAAGAGAACTTGGCCGCTTTCTTTTTCATCGTGTTGCGCGCATTTACCCTAATTACTGGATCTATTTTCTACTCACTCTATGCGTGTTGCTGCTGCAACCGCAGCTGGTCAATTCATCACATGGCAGCTCTAATATCTGGCTGTCGTTTTTCCTTGTTCCCAACGAGCAAGTGCAACTGGTAATGGTCGCCTGGTCGCTGATATTCGAGCTCTGGTTCTACCTCGTATTCAGCGCCTTCCTCTTGTGCCGTGAAAAATGGCTACCTGCTTTGCTGGCGAGCTGGGCCCTGGGGCTGATCATATTCAACGTATCGGCCGATCTCGAAGCCTTCTCTCCGTTGATGAAGATAGTGCTACACCCCTACGCCCTTGAGTTCATTCTGGGCAACGCGGCAGGCCTGATATTTTTCGGCCGCCATGCCAATCGTATACCTCTGCACCCCCTGTGCCTGCTGACCGCACTGGCGATTATCGCGCTGCCCTGGTTCTTCAGCGCACAAGTATCCGGCGCTCAGGGCGTACTGCGCATGCTGCTGTGCGGTGGCAGCTTCGCTTTGCTACTCCTTGCCCTGGCATTATTGGAACGGCGCCAACACTGGGCGCCACCGGCCATACTCAGTGCGATAGGTGACATGTCCTACACCGTCTATCTTTCACACATACTGGTGTTGGGCGTAATCGGAAAGATCTGGCAATGGTATGGACCTGACCCGAGCACCCTGCTGGATAACACGTTGTTCGTTTCGCTCATGTTCGGCGCCGCACTCAGCTATGGCTGGCTGGCTTATAAAATATTGGAAAAACCCTTGGTTAACTTGTTGAATCAGTATGGAAATCGCTGGTTCAGGCAGCGGACTTCGACGATCCTGGATTCCGCTCCCCGCTAAGGAAAGTCGTGCATGGCCAAGGTTGTAAATGGCGGGCTGGACGCCCTGAAACTTGCACTTTCTTGCATGGTACTGGCGTTACATTGCGGTTTTCTCGATGGCAATGACACGCTACTGGGCTACCTGTTGAACAGCGGTATTTTCAGAATTACCGTGCCGGTCTTTTTCCTAATAAACGGCTACTATCTGTACCACAGCCTGCAGCGCGATCCGCACAGCATCACGTTGTGGCTGCGCCGAGCGGTTACACTCTATGTCTTCTGGATGATTCTTTACGCCCCCTTCTATGTAACACCTGCGACATTCGAGGATTTAAGAGGCGTCATAGCGCTCGTCAAACATTGGGTAATCGGCTATTTCCATTTGTGGTATGTCATCGCCATGATTGGAGGCGGCATCATGATCTACCTCCTTCGCCACAAGAGTAACCGCACGCTCCTATGCCTGACCCTGCTGTTCTACTGCACCGGAGCGGTCCTTCAGTACATGCGCGCTTATTATGAAATTCCGACCCCCTTACTTCAGCACATCAACAATAATGATTATGTAGGCCGAAACTTCTTGTTTGTCGCCTTTCCGTTGATGACTCTGGGTTTTCTGATTGCCCGCAACCGGCTCCAGGAAAAAATAACCACCAGCCAAAACCTGACACTCTTGCTGGTTGGCTGCGTTCTGGTGCTTGCAGAGGCAACGTTGCACTATCAATTGCAGCAGGACTCGCCACGCAAGCTGAACTTCGATTGCATGTTATCGATTCTGATCGCAGCGCCAGCACTGTTTTTGCTGCCTCTGCGCCACATCATCGAAGGACGCAGCTTGATACCCGGCAAGCTATCTGCCGCAATCTACTATCTTCACCCGCTGCTGCTGATATCGCTGATGGGCGTCGGACTCCAAGAAAGCACATCGACCGCCTTGATCGTAATGGCGCTTTCGCTGCCTGCCTCGACGCTGCTGATACTTGCCAGCCGCCAATTGCGTTTCGTGCTCTGAGAAGGCTATTCCCGCCAGGGCCTCAATCTCTCCGCCAGAAGCAACATCAGAATCAGGGCCGCGGCCGCACTGCTGAGCAATTTCACCAGGTACCCGCTACCCAGTGGCAGCAGGTAGGCGGCCAGGACCATTGCAAGCAGCGCCACGCTTGCCTGACCACGCCAGGCAAGCGTGGCCCACAACCCCTGTCGCCGTAGCAGCAGGAAACCTGTCAGTGTCACTCCGGCACAGGCAGCCAACGCAATACCCGGCAGACCTAGATAGAAAGGAAGGATACCGAGCATGCAGGCGTTGAGCAGGCTTCCGCTGAGTTCGCAGCGCAGCGGCAGCAGAGTGTCGCCACCTGCGTAGGCGTAGCGTGCAAATAACGCATTCCAGGCGCTGAACAGCAGCGGAACGGCAAACCACGCAACCAGGTCGATCAAGGCGGAATCATGGGCCTGCGCCGGCATCAGCAAGGCCACCAGCACAGCAGCCCCGCCGATGAGCCCGACGACGGCCGGCAAGCTGAGCAAGGTGGTGCAGGCCAGGCCCCGACGCAGCAAGGCCAATCGCTCTTCGCCGTGGCGCCCGCTCATCAGACCGAGCATTACTTGGTTGAGGCTCATCAGAGCGACCAGCGGCAAGTTGATCAGCTTGCGCGCCAGGTTCAGCCAGGTAACCGCGCCTTCGCCAAGGAGCGACGCGACCAACCGCTCCAGCAATGCCAGGCCGTGACTGGCCAGATTGCTGCTGAACAGCGGCGCCATGCGCGCCAGCAGCTCACGCCCTGCTTCAGAGTCCCGCCCCAGCTTCCAGGGGCGCCAGCCCAGGCTCCAGGTTGAGCGCAACAGCAGCAGCGGCATGCACAGGCTGCCAACCAGGCAGGCCGACGCCAATCCAACCGCGCTGCTGTCAGCCCCCCAAATCAGCAGATACAGCACCGGCGGAAGGTTGAAGGTCAGCGAGCCAAGGCCAGCCAGGACGAAGCGCGACTGCGCCTGCAGCGGCACACAAAGCAAGGCGTGTAGGAGAATCCCCGGCGCGCTCCAGGCAAGCAGCATCAGACTCTCGCGTGCCGTTGCCGCAGCCTCGGCTGAAAGCCCCGGCCCGACCACCGCCACCCAAAGCGGCGCACCGACTCTCATCAGCAACGCCAGCACCAGGCCCACCAGCACTGTCCGGGGCAGCAGACTGCAGAGCCAGGCTTCTCGCTGTTGGGCATCACGCTGTTGAAACAATGGCAAAGCCGCTGCGCTGAGCAGGCCGGCGGCAAATGCCATACGCAGAGCCTCGGGCAGAAACAGTGCGACGATAAAGGCGTCGCTGCGCGAGGCGACACCCCATGCCGCCACCAGTAACCACTCACGAGCAAAGCCTGCCGCCAGGCCAAGCAGGGTGGCCAAGGTCAACCAGAGTGTCGAGCCGAGCACGAAGCGCTCAGTGCAGCAAGGTGAAGAGGCCAATGCCCCCCACCTTGTAATTGAGATTGCGACAACGCTCGCCCATGGGTTTGGCGGGGCTTCCGCCAACAATCTTGTAGGGTTCGACCCGCTTGGAGACCACGGCCTGACCGGTAACCACGGCCCCTTCGCCAATGTCCGCGCCAAAGGAAAGCAGCGCCCGACTGCAGATCCAGGCGTAGTTGCCGATTTTCACCGGTCCACCGACGGCCCAGAACTCGGGGGCCTCCAGATCATGCCCGCCGGCAATCAGCAAAACATACGAGGCGATGGTCACATGATCACCGATGATCAGGCCGCCCCGTGCATCCAGGAGACAGTGCCAACCCACCACGCTGTCTTCACCTATGACCAGGCTGTCTATCCCCAGCACCTCGGTATTGCGCCAGACACTCGAGCCCTTGCCGATCTTCGCACCACCCAGACGCAGCCAGAACAAACGCAGATTGTGGCTGGGAATCTTGCAGATGAAGATGTTGTAGATCTGCTCCCAGGTACGCAGCATGCGATCACGCAGCGTTGCCCAGTTGAGCCCGTAGAGCGGCACCAGCGCACCTTTCAGCTCTTTGCCCAGCATGGAGTAGAAACGCCTTGCCAGTGGATGTTCGATACGCGACTCGATGTTCACGTAGGAAACCGAGCAAAGCATGTCATCCTTGATCTGGCGCTCAAAGCAGACGTCGTTCTGCAGCATCCAGTCGTAGGCGCTTTCCAGCTCCTGGACGCTACAACCCAGGCGCTGGGCGTACTCGGGTAAGGCCTGGCGCAGATTGTTCGAGTGGTACATGCGATGCTTCATCGCCGCCTCCATTGCTTATCCGGGGAATCCTGATTAGGCCCTGCCTTATCCACGTCCCCCCCTGCCTTGGCGCCGAACAAGCGCCGGGCTTCATGCAGGTTGAGCCCCATGAACAACCAGAACAGTGCGACCAGCACCATGGTGAAACTGAAATAGTGGTCAAACAAACCGCTCAAGAGCGCCGCCAGCAGGCCACCCAGCGTGCCCAGCCAAATGGCGTTTTCGGCCGACAGCGGGATAATTCTGGAGCGCGGCCGGACAACCCTCCACCAGCTCCAGGTCACGGCGATGAACAGCAGCATGCCGGGCAGGCCGATCTTGTAGATGTAGTTGAGCCAGAGATTTGAAATGCCCCATAGACCGCTTCCGGGGACCGGGGGATCGACCTTGAACCCCACGCCAAAGGGGTAAGCCGCCATGGCAGCAGGGAAGTTGGCGTATTCGTCGAATCGCACCGCGGTGCTCTCGTTGCTGGTCATGAACATGGTCAGCAATCGTTCCTGCAATGGCGGGTAGGCCAACGTCAGCAACACGCCCAGGAAGCTTCCGATCAACAGCAGACGACCGGCATAGGGCACTCGTCGCCCCGCCATCCAGACCAGTATCAGCACCAGACTCAGCAAGGCGCCTCGCGACCCGGTGAGCAGCAAACCCACGCTGCCGAGCAGGGTGACGGCCAAGCCAAGCGCTCGCGGCCAGCCGCGACGGGCCAGACCATAACAGAGCGCCAGCGGGAGCAGCAGAGCCAGCGCCCCGCCCGTGGCGTTGGGGTGCATCCAGGGCGAGCCCATTCTTGGCGCGAGCGCCATCAGGCTGTCGCCGAGAATCTCCAGCGAACCGTAACCAAGGGCGGCCAGGATGGGTGTCATGCTGCTCGCCGAGCGCTCGCGCAGAAAGGTCGGGATGGACAACAAAAGCATGAGCAGTGTGCCAAGCAAGAGCGCTATCACCACCTGCTCTCGAGCCTTCTGCTCGGCCAGCAACCGCCCCACCAGAAACAGCGTGGATAGATTGAACAGCCAGCGTATCCAGTTGATCAGCCCGTTCCCCTCGGCATCCACCATGAGCTGGCCGATTACCAACGGAAACAGACTGTACAGGACCAAGGCCACGACCAGTCGTTCTGGAAGCCCGGGAGAGCCGAGCGCACGCGGCGAACCACCCAGCAACGTCTGGAACCAGATACCGACCCAGACCAACATCAGCAGGGCCTCAGACACCGTGGTGCGAATACCCAGACTGACCGTCGAATAGGGCAGAAAGGTGCCCACGAAAGCGAACAGCAGCAAGCCCAGCAAAGGTTTACGCAAAATGGTCAATCCCAGCGCTGCGCCTGCCAACAGCACGAGCAATTTGCCGGCTGGCAGCACCCAGAGCAGAGCACCGAAAAGGCTGCCACAAAGCAATGCCAGGGGGACGCCAAGCGGCATGCTCATGGCCTCAGCTCGTCTAACAGACGCGCCACATTGGCCCGGTACGGTGCTTCAGCGAAGCGTGCGGCCCATTCCTTCGATGCGCTCCCCGGGCCCGACGCGTCCTGAGCCAGGGTTTCCATCAGTCGACTCAGGGCCGCACCGTCCCGCGGATCAAAACGAGGCGCCTCCGGGGGGGCGACTTCGTCCAGCGCCGACCCACGCGCAACGGCCACCGGTGTGCCCTGGCCAAGCGCTTCCACCACGGGCAGACCAAAGCCCTCGGCATAGGCCGGCTGCCAGAGGCGCTGCGCACGCTGGTACAGCGCCCGCAGCTGCGCATCACTCAAACCGTGCACAACGTGCAGCCCGGCAAGTTGCCGCTGCTCCTGGGGAAGTTCCTCGCGCGCGCCTACCAGCACCAACTCGGGCACGGCCGCGTGTTGCTGGCGGGCCGCCTGCCAGGCCTCGATGAACCAGGGAATATTCTTACGCGGCTCTCGAGTGCCCACCGCCAACCAGTACCGCGACGGCAGACCGAGAGCGTCGATGGAATCCACCGAGTCCGCTAGACCGGAAACCAGATTGGGCAGAACGCGAATTTTGTCGCGCGCGGCGGGAAACCAGCGTGCCACCTCGCCGGCGGTGAACTGCGAAGGTGTCCAGATGCGGTCCGCGACCTTCACGGAATAGCCGATCGAGAGGCGATCACTCACCCCATAGAACATGGCCCTGAATGATGAGGCGTGACGGTTACGATGGGTCAGCTGAAACAGATCGTGCAGTTGCAATACATAGCGCACGCCAGGCGGGCGGGGGGGCAACGGCAAGCCCATGTTGAAGTTGCAGACGTGCACGTCGATGCGTTGCTCACGCAGCGCATGTGGCAGGAATCCCGCCTCGAAGCGCAGGCGCAAGGGCAGCCGATGCACCCCCTGCAAAGGACTTGACCAATCGGGACACAGGGCTCGCTGACGCAGGGGATGCCCGGCCGGAGCAGTGGAGAACAACTGCAGCTCCACACCCGGCAGCGCCGCGATGGCAGCCTCGAGCGCCAGTGTCTGGCGACCTATACCGCTATGGGGAAAACTGATCGCCGGGCGGTAATCCAGTGCTACACGCATGCTGCTATGCCGTCCTTTTCCTGCTTGATGATGGTGTAGACGTGTTCCAGCTGGCGGGCCGCCCTGGACCAGTCGTGCTCGGCGACGACATAGCCCCGTCCGGCCTCGCCGACTGCCTGCGCCTCGCTCGGCGAATGCACCAGCTCGGCCAGCGCGGCCGCCAGGCTTTGCGGGTCCTCGCCCCTGAGGTAATGCACACCGTCGCGCACCCCGAGGCCGGACACCCCCTGTGCCGTGGTCACCACAGGTAAAGCAGCGGCCATCGCCTCGAGAACCTTGAGCTTGGACCCCCCGCCCTGCCGCAAGGGGGCGAAAAATAGGCTGGCGTCACGCTGCAGCTCTCGCAGGTCGGGGACAAAACCGTGCCACTCGATTCGTGGATCGTCCCAGCGCTCGGGCCAGTGTGCGGGCATGGCGAAACCCGCGATCACGAAGCGGACGTCGGGGCACTGCTGCCAAAGCAGCGGCATTACCGCGTCGAGCGCCCATTCAACGGCATCGACGTTGGGCGGATACTCGTAGTTGCCGACGAAGAGCAAGCGCCGTGACTGGTAGTCGGGGCTGACCGAGGCGTAGTGACTACAGTCGACGCCATTGACCACCACCTGGCTCGGGTGGCGTGACAACGCTGACAGCACCTGCGAGTCGGCCTCGGTCACGCTGACCACCTGCTCGGCCTGCGCAAGCACGCGACGCTCCCACCTGCGGTAGCGCCATTGATCCAGACGGACGAACCATCTCAGCCACGACGGAAATCGGTCGTAAGTGGCGGCACCAAGCTCCGACTCGACGTTGTGCTCCGTCAGGATGAATGGCTGGTCCGACTCCCGTAGCAGGCGTTCGTATGGCTGGAAGCTGTAGCTGTGTTCGATCTGAATGACATCCCAGCGCTCCTGCAGCAACTCGCTGAACACCGCCTGCAAACAGGGAGCCAGGCCATTGATGCTGACCAAAAGCGGATAAGGCGCGAACAGGGCAGCCAGGAGCGTCGCCGGGCTGCGCAACGAACGGCGGGGCAGCACGACAAGGCGCTCCAACCAGGGCGACAGAGCCTCACGCTGCCGATCATCGATCGGGGTCTTGCTCTGCACCAGCAGCGTGATGCGATGGCCGGCCTGCGCCAGACTACGGATCAGCTGATATTGACGCGTCTTTCCGCCACTGCTGGTCGGCCAGGGCATGTAAGGCAATATCCAGAGGATGCGCATACTCGCTCCTACCGCCAGACCAGCAATTGCAGGCTGGACTTGAGCGGCACCACCACGCCCTCATCACCTTGCAGCTCAAATTGCTCACCGGAGAGCGGATCATGCAAGGTGGCACGCTGTACCGACGGAAGACGGAGCTGCTTGCCGCTGGCACTCCAGAACATCCAGACGTGGTTGCCGTCCGAGCGAGTCCAGGTGACGTTGTACAGGTCGGTTGGCGCCTGCTCGAAACGCGGGGCGTCGCTCGGCTCCAGGCGCGGGCCTGTCACCCTGAGCAGATTCGCCAGGGCGTTGTAAACCGGCTTGGGTCGCGCCTGCAGATCCAGCAGGCCATAGCCTTGGTCGCGCGGGCCTGCACGGCTATCGAGATCGCTGAGATTGAACAGGAATATGCGGTCGAAATCCTGCGCGCTCATCAGCGCAAGCCGGCGCAACGTATAGTCCGCCTGCCCGTCGGTACCTATGATGGCCTGCATCTCCTTAGGCCCGCTGTAACTGGACCAGCCCCACTCGGTCGCCCAGATCTGCTCGACCCCGTGGGCGCGCAGGGCACTGTTGATGAAATTGGAGTTCTGCAGATAGTCCTGCTGCTTGGGCGAGGCGCCCTCAGGTTGCTCGGTGTAGGGGTGGTAGGCCATCACCAGCTTTTTCTGCGCCACTCCCATCTGCAAGAGGGACTGCAGCATGAGCGCGCCGCCATGCGAGGGCATGCTGCTGTAATAGGCCATACCACCCGCCACCACCGTCTTGCCGGGAACATGGGCACGCAGAGCATCGGCACTCTGGTACAGCAGCTTGGCGTAGGCCTGTGGGTCTTCCTTGGGCCGCCAGAAAGGAAAGATGTTCGGTTCGTTCCAGATCTGCCAGGCCTCGAAGGAGTCGTAGTGCTTGGCCAAACGAATCAGGCTCTCGCTGTACAGGGCATTGTCCTTGGGCGGGAAGGAATCCTGATAGGGAGAGTCGGCCGGTGCGGTGGTGGCGAAAGGCGCAGATCCCACCAGAAACCCAACCGGTTTTAGCTGGTGCTGTTGCATAGCCCTGACCATGGGATCGAAGGCTGTCAGGTTGAATTGCCCACGCTGCGGCTCCAGGTAAGCCCAGTGCATGGCAATTCTCACCCACTCCAGGCCCAGATCGTTCAGCTGCTGCATCTGCGCCTGATAGATCGCGGGCTCGAAGAATTGGAACTGCGCATTGACCCCAAGAAAGTCACGCCAGACCAAAGGCCCCGGCGCTTTCAGCGTGGTCACCCCGGCCTCGGCATGGCGGCTTCCGGGCAAGATCGGGAGGACGATGCCAAGCACGAGCAACGCGGGGAGCAGGAAAAGAGCTCTACGCCACATGCGGCATCACCTCGCGCAGGGTTTCAAAGTGCCGGATAAAGCGTTCGGCAGTGATATCCCAGGCTCGCTCGGCGGCAATCAGCCGGGCCCGCTCGGCCCATTGTTCAGCCAAGCCAGGCCCCGCCAGAAGACGCGCTAACTGCTCGGCGAGAGCCTCCACCTTGCCTTGCGGATATACGGCGCCATTGCCGCTGGCCACTTCCTCCGCGAATGAGCGAGCATCCGAGGTGATGACCCCGCGCCCGCAGGCCACAGCCCACGACAGGGCGCCACTGGTCCCCCGCATGGAGCCGAGAAGGCTCAACTTCTTCGATTCGCGATAGGGTAGAACCATGACGTGATGACGCTGAATCAAAGCCGGTATGGTGGCCGCCGGCACGTCCAGATCCCACTCGATCAACTCCTCCAGCCCCTCGCCCCGAATACGCCGCCGCAGCTTATCTAGATAGGAGCCTCCGGGCGCAAAGGCCGTCTCCGGTTCGCTACCGCCCGCCAGGGTCAGACGCAGACGTTCACGCAGAGAAGGCTGCCGACGCAACAGCAAAGCCAGAGCGTCGAGCAGATCCTCGATGCCCTTGCCGCGGTAGATGAAGCCGAAGTAAAGCAGACGGAGTGGGTCGTTAGGTGGCAACGGCACCCCGTCGATACGCTGATTGCCATGCGCGATGACGCGCACTTGCTCCGCCGACAAGCGCATGCGCCGGCGCAGGCAGTCGGCCCCGGTATGGGTCAGCGTCACCAGGCGATCGATACTCCGCGCCAGCTTGCGCTCTTCGCTCAGGCACAGCGGATCCGCCATCACCGTCGCCATCTGCGGCAGCGGCGATGGCATGCCCTGCACCAGAGACAACGGCCAGGGTAGCTGTGCACGTCGCCACACCAGACGCTCGGGATCATGCACCGTCGCGCTCAGCGGCAGCTCCGGCCGCAACTGACGCAGCGTGCGCAAGGCATGGAACTCGGCCAGGCGCCCGCCACCCAGCTCACCGTGGGCGAGATCGATACCCTGCCAATCGAAGGCCGCGATACGTGCTTCGGCATCTCGCGGCTCGTTGCCACAGCCTGCCAGGGGCGTCATCACCTGGACCCCCTTGGCCTCCAGCACATGCTTGAAATGCGCGGCATAGTCGGCAATGCCGGTTTGCTCGGGCGGCAGCGGCGCAAGCAGGGCGATGCGCATCAAACAGCGCCCCTGGCTGTGGTGATCAGTTGCAGCACCCGTGTCGGCACCTCGAAACGACGACGATTGATGATCACGCCATCGACCTTTCCAAACGCCGTGGAGAGAACACCAAGCGTATGCTCGACGGTCGGGACCGTGCTCTTCTGCGCTTCCACCACCAGGGCGATCAGGTCGGCACGGCGCAACTGCACGAAGGCTTGCGGATTGGACAAGAGGCCGGATGCATCGAGCAGCACGACCTCGCCGGCCTGGCAGGGCTGATCACCATTGATGCGTACCTGCAGCCCGCGCTCGGCCAGCAGCTTGGCCAGATGCTCGACGATGAAGCTGACGCCTTCGCCGTGGCGAGCGGAGGTCAAGCCAAAGATCAGCCCCCGCTGCTCGATACCCTCCAGCGGCAATTGACCGTACAAACGATACAAGGACGCAAGGAAGGCGGTATCCCGCCCCGGGTTGCCCTCCTCTATCTCAGGCAGGGTGGTCCACAACGGGACGGAAAAGCGCTCTTCTATGCGCCCACCATCGTGAATGCGCTGGTCGAGCAGGTAACAGAGATAGAGCACCAGCAAGCCGACCAGCACGCTCAACGGCAAGGCTAGGAAAATCATTAACAGGCTTTTGGGGAAAACCCGGCTCGGGTTAAGCGTCGCATGCTCGATGATGGCGATGTTGCTGATACGGCTGTCGTCCAGCTCCCGATCGATACGGGCCTTTTCCAGGCTCTCGTTGTAGAGGGCAAAGTTTCGCTCTGCTGCGGTCAGTATGCGCTTCAAATGCGCCAGCTCGGGTTCGGCAGCCAGAGCCTTGGCACGGTCCTGCTCCAGCTTTTCCAGATGACCGTCCTGGCGCACCAACTGGGCCTTGAGACGGGCGAGGTCTGCCTGTTGGTCCATGAGATTGCTGCGCAGACGCTCGGCGATGGGATTCGGTGCGAGGTTCTGCGAGGCCTGCACGGTCGCAGCCTCGGCCTTGACCATCTGCTCCAGGTAGAGAATGTTCTCGTCGATACTCTTCACCGGCGGCGCATTCTCGGTGAAGGTGCGAAGCAGGTCCTGACGCTCGGCACGCTTGTCGTTGAGCATGCGCACCAGATTCTGGTGTACGGGGTTGAGCGACAGTTCGCGAACCGTGCTGACTTCCTTGGGCAGCCCCTGAATCTGCTGGGCGAGGGTGGCGAGACTGCCCTCCGTGGAGGAGATAAGACGCGATGTGTAGAACCGGTCATTGCGCAGCTGGTTGATGCGCTCGGCCAGGTCCTGCAGGTGCTCGTCGATGCTCACCGCTCCCAGCTCGTTGAGCTTGTCGGCAAGTTGCTGCTTGTAGCCAAGAATCTCCTTCTCGCTGGCCTGACTCTGGGTCAGATAGAAGTCATACAGGCTTTTGCGGCCCAGTGCTCGGGTACGCTCCTGCATGTACAGCTCAATCCAGCTCTGCACCACAGCCTGCGCCACCACCGGATCGTTCCAGCGAAAGCTGATTTCCATCACCGAAGAACCACTGGCGTGAGTCACACTGAACTTCTTTTCCAGCTTGGCGGCCAGGCGATCGACCGGCGTCTGCTTCTCCGTCAGTCCGATCAGTTGCAGGAAACCCTCAATCAGCTCGACCGCGCCATTGGCGACCTGACCTGCGCCATACGTGATGGACGCAAAAAAACCCTCGGGTTTTGGCGCATTGGCCAGTTGCTCAAGGTAGCGCTCGGCCACCTGCCGACTGATCGGGCGGCCCGTCAGCATGCGCTCTTCATCGAGAATGGGATCCCTCATGGCTCCGGGCATGACGATAGCCTGGCGGTCGGCCATTTCGATGGGCATGGTGCTGGTTTCCCGCCCCGGCTTGATCAGCAAGCGCGCAGTGGATTCGTAGGAGGTGGGCAGCAGAAAAGCGCCCAAGAGAACCACTACCAGCGTCGCGATTACCCCCAGCTTGAACTCCCGAAAGAAGATAAAGAACAGGCGCAACAGATCACGGAATGTACGAATTTCGATCATGAGAAAGCTGTTCCCTAGCGACTAGTTGCGACGGAGATCGTAATTGGCACCGATGCCGATGGATTTCACGAACGGGATTAACTGATTGAGATAGAGATCGACGCCTTCGATGCGGTTGCCCAAACCAGACTTGGGAACGAACACCACGTCGCCACGTTGCAATGCCACGGACTGACGGCCAAGCTCGCCGCCGTTTAGCAGCTGGCTGTAGTCGACGAAGTAGGTCAGGTAGCGGCCGTCCGGATCCGATCTGAGCAAGGCGACATGCCGGCTGTCTGCGTTGGGCTCCACTCCGCCAGCAGCGACGATCGCCTGCTCCAGCGTAGTGACGATATTGGTGGAATAGGACTGCGGGTTGCGCACCGAGCCTCCCACGAACACGGTATTGCCGGGAGCCTGGTTGATATTCACGGTGACGCCGGGTTCACGATAAAAGGGCGTCAGCCGCCTCTCGAGTTCGGCTGCCAGTTGCGCCGGCGTCTTGCCGCCCGCCTGAACCTTGCCAATGAAGGGATAGGAGAAGGCTCCGTCATTGGCCACGGTATACAGGGTCAACTCGTAGATGGAGTTTGCAGTGAAAGCCGAGATCGTCGGAGTTTCCCCGCTGTCGCGGACGATACGCAGGGTATCGCCGGGGTAGATGCGCTCCTGCACCGGCGGCAGGTCGGCAAGCGTCAACACGGCACGGTGCCCGGCGTCGAGGGTATCGGAGTCGGGTAGGCCAATCCGGGCCGGAGTGGTGCAGGCCACGAGGCCCAGCGTCACGATGAGCAGCAAAAACGCTTTCATAAGGGAATTTTCCTTGCAGACCCCAATATTCACTTCCAGTACCCCGGAAACATGCTAAGGCGACGTTTCAAGCCAACGTCAAGATAGCGCTCGACCTGTCCAATCCTGTAGCCCAGCAGTTTCACCGCGGTGCGCAGCAGCACTTCCGGCGTGCGCCAGAGCGCACCCGCAGCTATCACAGCCTGCAGCTCAGCCTTGACGTAGCGAAGGCCCTCCCCGCCGGCCGCGCCGAACGCCTCGCCGATCCAGCGTTCACGCCCATAGAGCACACCAATATCGAAATAGCGACGAAACTCTTCGAGTAGACGGTAATCATGCGAGTGATGCACCTCGGCATCCGCCGCATAGCGCACCGCATAACCGGCCAGCAGCATGCGTGCCGCCACATAAGCGTCCTCGCTGCCGATCACGTCCTCCGGAAAACCGCCGACCGCCTCCAGCGCATCGCGCCGGTAGGCCGAAAAGGAGTCGGAACTGAAGCAGGTCTTGATCCCCAGTTCGCCTGCGTCGGCAAGGCGCTTGGTCCGGCTGACCGGCGGATAATTGAAACGACGCGCCTGAGCGCCCAGTAAACCGGCATTCGCATGGGGCAGCTGACGGCCATAGGCAATGCCGATATCCGACTCGCCATGCAGGGCGCCGACGATCTGCGCAAAGGTGTTCGGAGTTGCCGGAATGGCATCCTGGGTCAGGTAGATCAGCACATCCGCTGCAACCTGCTGGCTGGCCCAACGCCGCGTACCGCCATGATTGAACTGGCCCGGGTCGATCACTTCGACCCGCGCACCGGCGTCGCGCAGACGCGCCACGCTGTCGTCGTGCGAACTGCTGTCGACCACCAGGAACTCGTCGGGCTGCAAGGTCTGACCGGCGAGTGCAGGCAGCAGACGCTCGAGGTGAGCACCGGCATTGCGCGTGGGAATGATCAGAGCAATGGACATCAGCTGAGCGCCTCAGCCAACGACACACGGCCATAGATATCGGTGAAGCGCACGATGTCGTCTTCGCCGAGGTACTCGCCGCTCTGCACTTCGATCATTACCGGATCGATTACCCCCGGATTCACCGGACGGTAACTGTGGCCAGCGGGAATGAAGGTCGACTCATTGGTGTTGCGCAGGAAGTCGCGCTCGCCGCTCACCACCTCGGCCATACCGCTGACCACTACCCGGTGCTCGCTGCGATGGCGGTGCATCTGCAGTGACAGGGATTCGCCGAGGCGGACCTTGATGCGCGTGATCTTGAAGCGCACGCGCTCCACCAGCAGGGCGTAGGTGCCCCATGGACGAGTCACCGTACGATGCCGGCGATAGGCCTCGTGACCGCGCTTCTTCAACTCCTTAGCGATGAACTTGACGTCCTGGGTGGCGCGCGCATCGGCGATCGCCGGTGCAGTGTTGCGCCCCATCGCTCCGAGAAGGAAATCCAGCCCCAGGCGCCCAGGATTCAGCGGTCTGTAGTCGTTCAAGGTACGAAACAGCAGCTTTCGATTGATCATCGCCCGCAACCCGGTCACATCCCCCAGGCCGGCGACACGCTCGAAGGTTTTCCGCAGCAGGCTGAAACCATCGCCCAAACGCATGAAAGGCTTGGGCATGACCTCACGCGACAGCGGCCACAGAAGGGTGTCTGCATCTCTGGCGACGATGCAGGGAATCAGCGGGCTCATCAGTAAGCCTCGCGGGTGAAGATGACCGCAGGCAAGGTGCGGAAGAGGATGTACAGGTCGAACCAGACCGACCAGTTCTCGATGTACTGCAGATCGAACTCGACACGTTTCTCGATTTTTTCCAGCGTATCGGTCTCGCCGCGATAGCCGTTGATCTGCGCCCAGCCGGTGATGCCGGGCTTTACACGATGCCTCGCGGCGTACTCTTCGACCGCCTCCTCGAACAGGATGCCGGCCGCCTTGGTCGCCGTGGCATGGGGGCGGGGGCCGACCATGGACATGCTGCCGAGCAGCACGTTGAGCAGTTGCGGTAGCTCATCGAGGCTGGTCTTGCGAATGAAGCGGCCGACCCGGGTAATGCGATCATCGCCGCGGGTGGTTTGGCGCTCGGCATTGGCGTCGGCGCCGTCGCTGTACATCGAGCGAAACTTGAATACCTCGATCAGGCGATTGTTGTAGCCGTAGCGTTTCTGCCGGAAGAGCACCGGGCCAGGCGAGTCGAGTTTGATCGCCAGTGCCACCAGAACCATCACCGGCAACGCAGGTATCAGTGCCAGGCTCGCCAGCACCAGGTCCGCGAGACGCTTGATCAGGGGCGACCAGCCATCCAGCGGGCGCTCCGATACGTTGAACATGGGTAGCCCGCTCACCTCGGTGATGCGGTTACGCGCATGGCGAAAGGCGAGCATGTCCGGTACCAGCAAAACGTTGACCGGTAACTTGTGCAGCTCGCGCACGATCTGGCCGATGCGGTTCTCGGCCGACCAGGGCAGCGCCACCAGCACGTGAGTGATCCGGCCTCGACGGATCAGACTCTCGAGATCACGGCTGTCACCCAGCAACGGCAGCCCGGCCAGAGTGTCTGGCATGCGGCCGATACGATCATCGATGAAACCCATCAGACCGCAGCGGATATCGCGGTGACGCGACATATACTCGGCCAGGCGCACGCCATTTTCGGTACCACCGAGAATGACCGCACTCTGCAGGAACCGACCCGCACCCACCCAGCGCCTGAAGAGCCACAGAAGGAGCAAACGCTCCGCTCCGAACGTCAGTACGCTGACGACAAACCAGAGCGCAAGCAGAGGTCCTTCCATGAACCCGAACATCTCCAGCGCTTGATGCATGAACAGCAGCAGACAAAATGCCGCCGACCAAGCGAAGAACATCACGCGAAAGCGCAGCAGATTGCTGAAGATATCTTCGGAATAGACATCCAAAGCCTGAAACATCAGCACCGTCAGCACGGCGAAAAAAAACAGAACAGCACTACAGCTTTGCGTTAGGGAACGCTCTTTCGACACCCACAGCAGCAACAGAACCCCGGGTAACGCGGCAGTAAAGCCGTGTACCAAGCGCATCCCCGCCAGGAAGTACTGAATGAAGCCGGGCCGTGCCAGCGATGAGCTACCTTGCAAGAGCTGACCCAAGATATTTACTCCCGCCATATCTTCCGAGCACACCTCGTCCATAGGCGTCAGAAAAGGGCAGTAATAGGAAAATTTCGCGCAACGCGGCAGAATGCTGTCGCTTCAGTTATGCTGCGACTTAATCACTTTTATGATGGCATTTCAATATCTATTCGCCATTAGTATTCGGTTAAAAATTGACGCCATATAAACGCCGAAACCATGCGCCTATTGACTCGACATCCCATGGACGAATGCATGTCCGGATTGCCTAGCGGCGCCTCTCTGATCGGATTACCAAGTACGAGGTGGAGCGTCCCGGTAGAGGCTTCTCTGCAACCGAACGACCTGGACCGACAGGGCGGTTTTCCTCCTCCCCATCATGTAACTGCCCTGACATCCGCCGCCGCCGACTAATGTTCATGTTCCACAGGTAAAAGGCATCATCCATGCGCATCTTGATCACCGGCGGTGCCGGCTTTATCGGTTCGGCTGTGATACGCCATCTGATCCATCACACCGAGCATGAGGCTCTCAACGTCGACAAGCTGACCTATGCCGGCAACCTCGAGTCGCTGAGGGAGATCGACGGCAATCCGCGCTACGCCTTCCTCCAGGCGGACATCGGCGATGCCGCCGCGATGGCCACCGCTCTGGCGGACTTCGCCCCCGACGCGGTGATGCACCTGGCCGCCGAATCCCACGTCGATCGCTCCATCGACGGCCCGGCCGCGTTCATCCAGACCAACATCGTCGGCAGCTATGTGCTGCTCGATGCCTGCCGCGCGTACTGGCAGACGCTGCCTGAGCCGCGCAAGTCGGCCTTCCGTTTCCACCATATCTCCACGGACGAGGTGTACGGCGACTTGCACGGCGCGGACGACCTGTTCCGCGAAACCACGCCCTACGCACCCAGTTCGCCCTACTCGGCGAGCAAGGCCGCCTCGGATCACCTGGTGCGCGCCTGGCAGCGCACCTACGGGTTGCCGGTGCTGATCACCAACTGCTCGAACAACTACGGGCCTTATCACTTCCCCGAGAAGCTGATCCCGCTGGTGATCCTCAACGCGCTGGAAGGAAAGCCGCTGCCGGTGTATGGCAACGGCCAGCAGGTGCGCGACTGGCTGTTCGTCGAGGATCACGCCCGCGCGCTGCTCACCGTGGTCAGCCAGGGCAAGGTCGGCGAGACCTACAACATCGGCGGTCACAACGAGCAGAAGAACCTCGACGTGGTGCGCGCCATCTGCGCGCTGCTGGAAGAGCTGGCGCCACAGAAACCGGCCGGATTAGCGCGCTACGAAGACCTCATCACCTATGTCAGCGACCGCCCGGGCCACGATCTGCGTTATGCCATCGACGCCAGCAAGATCCAGCGCGAGCTGGGCTGGAAGCCTGCGGAAACCTTCGCCAGCGGCCTGCGCAAGACCGTGCAGTGGTATCTGGACAACCTGGACTGGTGCCGGCGCGTGCAGGACGGCAGCTACCAACGCGAGCGCCTCGGCGCCATCGACTCCCTCAAGGAACGCCCATGAAAGGAATCATCCTCGCCGGCGGCTCCGGCAGCCGGCTGCACCCGATCACCCTCGGCGTGTCCAAGCAGCTGCTGCCGATCTACGACAAGCCGATGATCTACTACCCGATCTCGGTGCTGATGCTCGCCGGCATCCGCGACATCCTGATCATCTCCACGCCGCAGGACCTGCCGAATTTCCGCAAGATGCTCGGCGACGGCGCGCAGTTCGGGGTGAAGTTCCAGTACGCCGAACAGCCGACGCCGGATGGCCTGGCGCAGGCCTTCCTGATCGGCGAGGACTTCATCGGCGGTGATTCGGTGTGCCTGATCCTCGGCGACAACATTTTCCATGGGCACCGTTTCACCGAGCAGCTGCTCCGCGCCGCCGCTCGTCCCAGCGGCGCCACGGTGTTCGGTTACTGGGTGAAGGACCCGCAACGCTTCGGCGTCGTCGAGTTCGACGACCAGGATCGCGCCCTCTCCATCGAGGAAAAACCCGCGCAGCCGAAATCCAGCTATGCGGTCACCGGGCTGTATTTCTACGACAACGACGTGGTCGAGATCGCCAGGGCGGTCAAACCCTCGCCACGCGGCGAACTGGAGATCACCGACGTCAACAACGCCTACCTGCAGCGTGGCAACCTGCGCGTCGAACGCTTCGGCCGCGGTTTCGCCTGGCTCGACACCGGTACCCACGACAGCCTCCTGGAGGCGTCGCAGTACGTGCAGACCATCGAGCACCGCCAGGGCCTGAAGGTCGCCTGCCTCGAGGAAATCGCCTTCCAGCAGGGCTGGATCGACCGCGAGCGCCTGCTCGACCAGGCGCGGATTTTCGGCAAGACCGGTTACGGTGAATACCTGTACAAGCTGGAGAAAGAGAGCCGATGAACGTCATCCCCACCGAACTGCCCGATGTGCTGCTGCTCGAACCCCGGGTCTTCGGCGACGAGCGCGGGTTCTTCTTCGAGAGTTTCAACGCCCGCGCCTTCGCCGAGGCGACCGGTGTCACGCGGGAGTTCGTCCAGGACAACCATTCGCGCTCGGTGCGGGGCGTGCTTCGCGGGCTGCATTACCAGATCAGCCAGCCACAGGGAAAACTGGTGCGCGTGGTCGCCGGCGAAGTGTTCGACGTCGCGGTCGACCTGCGGCGCGGCTCGCCGACCTTCGGCCGCTGGGCCGGCGTGAACCTGAGCGCCGAAAACAAGCGGATGATGTGGGTGCCGGAAGGCTTCGCCCACGGTTTCCTGGTGCTCAGCGAGAGCGCCGAATTCCTCTACAAGACCACCGACTATTACGCCCCGGAACACGAGCGCTGCATCCGCTGGGACGATCCGCAGCTGGCCATCGGCTGGCCGCTGCAGGAGGCTCCGCAATTGTCCGCCAAGGACCGTAGCGGCGTCGTCCTGGCCGAAGCCGAGCTGTTCCCGTGAGAATTCTCGTCACCGGCCGCAATGGCCAGGTCGCCCAGGCGCTACAACGCAGCCTCGCCCCGCTGGGCGAGTTGAGCGTGCTCGGCAGCGAGCAACTGGACCTGCAGGATGTCGACGCGATTCGCCGCGAAGTGCGCGCCCTGCGGCCGGCGCTGATCGTCAACGCCGCCGCGCACACGGCGGTTGACCTGGCGCAGAGCGAGCCGGACAAGGCCTTCGCCATTAACGCCAGCGCGCCCGGCGTGCTCGCCGAGGAAGCCGCGGCGCTGGACGCAGCGCTGATCCACTACTCCACCGACTACGTGTTCGACGGCAGCAAGTCCGCGCCCTACCTGGAAAGCGACGCGCCCCACCCGCTCGGCGTCTACGGCCAGAGCAAGCTGGCAGGCGAACGGGCGATCCAGGCGGTGGGCGGCGAGCACCTGATCCTGCGCACCAGCTGGGTCTATTCGACCCAGGGGCGCAACTTCCTGCTGACCATGCAGAAGCTGCTCGCCGAGCGCGACGAACTCAAGGTAGTGGACGACCAGATCGGCGCGCCTACCTGGGCCGAGTCCATCGCCGAGGCCACCGCGGCGCTGGTGCGCCGCTGGCAGGCCGGCACGCCCGGCGCCTGGGGCCTGTATCACTTCAGCGCGGGCGGCGAGACCTCCTGGTTCGGCTTCGCCCAGGCCATCGCCGCGCACCTCGCCACGCAGAATCGCCTGCGCGCGCAGTTGCTGCCGATCCCGTCGAGCGACTACCCGACCCCGGCGCCGCGGCCGTTGAACTCGCGGCTCGACTGCACGCGGCTGCAGTGCGAATGGGGCGTCTCGCTGCCCGACTGGCGCGCGGCGCTGGCGCAGTGCCTGGCCGGCAGCCCCCGCTAAGCGTTGCACAGCGCGGCGCGCAGCCCCCCTGCGATCAAGGTTCCCGGCGCCCTGCTAGAATGCCGGCCATGACCGACCGCCCCCATCCCCGCCGCCCGCGCTGGCGCAGCCTGGCGCTGCTCGCCGTGCTGCTGGCCCCCCTGCTGTGGCCGCTGCATCACCTCGCCGAGCGTTACTACCGCAGCGAACTGGCCGAGCAGAACCGCCAGACGCTCGACCTCTATGTCGCCAACCTGCTCGGCACCCTGCGCCGCTACGAGGTGCTGCCACCGATCCTCGGCGACCTGCCGCCCCTGCGCGCCGTGCTCGACCAGCCCGCCAGCGGGCAGACCCACGAGGCCGCCAATCGTCTGCTGGCCCAGTTGCGCCAGCAGACCGGTGCCGAGGTGATCTACCTGATGGATGCCGCCGGCAATACCCTGGCGGCGTCCAACTGGGATCAACCGGACAGCTTCATCGGCCGCAACTTCGCCTTCCGTCCCTATTTCCGCGAGGCCATCGCCGGCCAGCAGGGGCGCTTCTTCGGCCTCGGCACCACGTCCGGCAAGCGTGGCTACTACTTCGCCTCGGCGGTGAGGGACGGCGAGCGGGTGCTGGGCGCGCTGGTGGTCAAGGTAGACCTGGACATCACCGAAGTGCCCTGGGGCAACACCCCGGAGCAACTGCTGGTGACCGACCACCATGGCGTGGTGATCCTCACCTCGCGGGCCCAGTGGCGTTACCGGGCCAGCCGCCCGTTGTCGGTGCGCGAACGCGACGAGATCGCCGACAACCAGCCCTACCCGACCCGCGAACCGGTTCCCCTGCAATTGCAGAACGATGCCTGGCTGGCACAGAGCCGGGTGCTGGAGGAAACCGGCTGGACGGTGAACATTCTCGCGCCGCGCTCGATGATCGAGCGCCGCGTGCAGACCAGCGTGGCGATCGGCGGCGGCGCTCTGCTGCTGCTGATGCTGATGCTCGGCCTGATGATGCAGCGCCGCCGTCACTACCTGGAACGGATCGCCTTGGACACCCGCGCGCGCCAGGAGCTGGAGAGCCGCGTGCTGGAGCGGACTCATGACTTGGAAACCCTCAACAGCCGGCTGAAGGACGAGGTGCTCGAACGCGAGCATGCCCAGCAGGAAGCCGCCCGCGCCCAGGACGAGCTGGTGCAGGCCGGCAAGCTCTCGGTGCTCGGCACCATGAGCGCGAGCATCAGCCACGAACTCAACCAGCCGCTGGCGGCGATCCGCAGCTACGCCGAGAACGCCGCCGTGCTGCTCGATCACCAGCGCATCGATGACGCGCGCGGCAACCTCAAGCTGATCGGCGAACTGACCGGGCGCATGGCTTCGATCATTGCCCACCTGCGCGCCTTCGCCCGGCGCGACCGGCATGCGCCGGAAAGCGTTGCCCTGCAGCCCGCGCTGGACGATGCCCTGGCCCTGCTGGCGCAGCGCCGGCGGGCGATGGAAGTGGAACTGATCCGCGATCTGCCGGATGCGCCGCTGTGGGTACAGGCCGGCGAAACCCGCCTGCGCCAGGTACTCGGCAATCTGCTCGCCAACGCCCTCGACGCGCTCACCGCCAAGGGCCCGCCGCGGCGCCTGTGGCTGAACGCAGAGCAGACCGCCAATGGCGTCGAGCTACGCATCCGCGACAACGGCCCAGGCTTCAGCGAGGAAGCCCTGCAGCGCGCCCGCGAACCGTTCTTCACCACCAAGACCAGCACCCAGGGCCTCGGCCTCGGGCTGGCGATCTGCGATACCCTGATGCGCGCCCTGGGCGGCGAGCTGCTGCTCGCCAATCATCCCGAGGGCGGTGCCCTGCTCACCCTGCGCCTGCGCGCCGCCGCGCCCGGCGTCAACCCGCACCCGCCGGAGGACTTTGCATGAGTACCGATTCGCCGATCGATGGCCGCGTCGAGGTCCTGCTGATCGACGACGACCCGCACCTGCGTCAGGCGCTCAGCCAGACCCTGGACCTGGCCGGGCTCAAGGTACTCGCCCTAGACAGCGCCGACGGCGTTGGCGAGCGTCTGGACGCCGACTGGCCGGGCGTGGTGGTGAGCGATATCCGCATGCCCGGCGTCGACGGCCTGCGCCTGCTCGAAACCCTGCATGTTCGCGACCCCGGTCTGCCGGTGCTGCTGATCACCGGGCACGGCGACGTGCCGCTGGCGGTGCAGGCGATGCGCGCCGGCGCCTACGATTTCCTCGAGAAACCCTTCCCCAGCGAGAACCTGCTGGACAGCGTGCGCCGCGCCCTCGACCTGCGCCGCCTGCAACTGGACAACCGCAGCCTGCGCCTGGCCCTGGCCGACCGCCATGAGCTTTCCGGCCGGCTGCTCGGCCAGTCGGCGCCGACCCGTCGCCTGCGCGAGCAGATCGGCGCGCTGGCGGCGACCAACGCCGACGTGCTGATCCTGGGCGAAACCGGCTCCGGCAAGGAAGTCGTGGCGCGCGCGCTGCACGAGCTGTCGGCACGACGCAACGGCCCCTTCGTCGCGATCAATGCCGGCGCGCTGGCCGAATCGGTGGTGGAAAGCGAGCTGTTCGGCCATGAGGCCGGCGCCTTCACCGGGGCGCAGAAGCGCCGCATCGGCAAGTTCGAGCACGCCAATGGCGGCACCCTGTTCCTCGACGAGATCGAGAGCATGAGCCTCGACGTGCAGGTCAAGCTGCTGCGCCTGCTGCAGGAGCGGGTCGTCGAACGGATGGGTTCGAACCAGTTGATCCCCCTGGACATTCGCGTCATCGCCGCGACCAAGGAAGACCTGCGCCAGGCCGCCGACCAGGGCCGCTTTCGCGCCGACCTGTACTACCGGCTGAACGTCGCGCCGTTGCGCATTCCGCCGCTGCGCGAGCGGGGCGAAGACGCGCTGCTGCTGTTCGAGCATTTCGCCGAAGCCGCCAGCGCGCGACACAAGCTGCCGCCGCGCGAGTTGCAGCCGCTGCAACGGGCGATGCTGCTGCGGCATGCCTGGCCGGGCAACGTGCGCGAACTGCAGAACGCCGCCGAGCGTTTCGCCCTCGGCCTGGAACTGGCGCTGGACAACCCTGCGCCGAGCCTGCCGGCGGTGCAGGGCGGCCTCGGCGAACAGGTCGAAGCCTTCGAGCGGGCGCTGATCGCCGCGGAGCTGAGCCGCCCGCACGGGTCGATGCGCAGCCTCGCCGAAGCCCTCGGCCTGCCGCGCAAGACCCTGCACGACAAACTGCGCAAGCACGGTCTGCACTTCGGCGAAGGCAGCGAAGAAAGTGACTGAGTGGTGAGTCGGATAGCGCTTCGCCACCTTGATCGGTGGTGCGCCATTTACTGTCCATGCTGCGACACCCCGCCACGGTCCCACTCGTCGGCTTGACTCAGGTCAGCCTGCGCCAGCCTGGTGAGCGCCCAATGGAATCGAACAACCGATCCCGGAGGGCATCATGGAACGACAAACGACGCGCAAGCTACGCTTGGGCGCACTTACCGCGCTGGTCATCGGCTCGATGGTCGGCGGCGGCATCTTTTCACTGCCACAGAACATGGCGGCCAGCGCCGGCGCCGGCGCGGTACTGATCGGCTGGGCGATCACCGCGGTCGGCATGCTCACCCTGGCGCTGGTGTTCCAGAACCTCGCGGTACGCAAGCCCGAGCTAGATACCGGGGTCTACGCCTACGCCAAGGCGGGCTTCGGCGACTACATGGGTTTCTCGTCCGCCTGGGGCTACTGGATCAGCGCCTGGATCGGCAACGTCAGCTACTTCGTGCTGCTGTTCGCCACCCTCGGCTACTTCTTCCCGGCCTTCGGCGAGGGCAACACGACGGCCTCGATCATCGGCGCCTCGCTGCTGCTGTGGGGCGTGCACTTCCTGGTCCTGCGCGGGATTCACGAGGCGGCGCTGGTCAACCTGATCACCACCGTGGCGAAGATCGTCCCGCTGCTGATCTTCATCGTCATCACCGCCGTGGCCTTCAACGTCGACCTGTTCACCGCGGACTTCTGGGGTAAAGGCAACCCCGACCTGGGCAGCGTGCTGAACCAGGTGCGCGGGATGATGCTGGTCACCGTCTGGGTGTTCATCGGCATCGAGGGCGCCAGCATCTACTCGGCGCGCGCCGAACACCGCAGCGAGGTGGCCAAGGCCACCGCGATCGGCTTCTACAGCGTGCTCCTGCTGCTGGTACTGGTGAACGTACTGTCCATGGGCGTGCTCGGTCAGGCCGAACTGGCGACGCTGAAGAATCCGTCGATGGCGGGCGTGCTGGAACATGTCGTCGGCCACTGGGGCGCGGTGCTGATAAGCGTCGGGCTGGTGGTCTCGCTGACCGGCGCGCTGCTGTCCTGGACGCTGCTCTGCGCAGAGATCCTCTTCGCCGGCGCACGCGACCACACCATGCCGAACTTCCTCAAGAAGGAGAACGCCAACGGCGTCCCGGCGAATGCGCTGTGGCTGTCCAACGGGCTGATCCAGCTGTTCCTGATCATCACCCTGTTCAACTCGGCGACCTACCTCAACCTGCTCTACCTCGCCACCTCGATGATCCTGGTGCCGTACTTCTGGTCGGCCGCCTACGCCGCGCTGCTCGCCCTGCGTGGGGAGACCTACGAGCAGGCACCCGGCGCGCGCCGGCGCGACCTGGCGATCGGCGCGGTGGCGGTGCTCTACGCGGTCTGGCTGCTCTACGCCGGCGGCCTCAAGTACGTGCTGCTGTCGGCGCTGCTGTACGCACCCGGCGCGCTGTTCTTCGCCAAGGCCAAACGCGAACAGGGCCAGCCAGTCTTCACCGGCGTGGAGAAAATCATCCTCGCCGCGGTGCTGGTCGGCGCGGCCGTTGCTGCCTACGGCCTCTACGACGGCTTCCTCAGCCTCTGATTCAGCGGATTCAAGGAGAACCACCATGTCCAAGCCCACAGAAAAACTCGGCGTGCACTCCGAAGCCGGCAAGCTGCGCAAGGTGATGGTCTGCGCCCCCGGCCTCGCGCACCTGAGGCTGACGCCGGACAACGCCGACGAACTGCTCTTCGACGACGTCATCTGGGTCAGCCAGGCTAAGCGCGACCACTTCGACTTCGTCACCAAGATGCGCGAACGCGGCGTCGAGGTGCTGGAAATGCACAACCTGCTCACCGAGACGGTGAAGAATCCGCAGGCGCTGAAGTGGATTCTCGACCACAAGCTCTCCGTCGATCTGGTCGGCGTCGGTCTGCAGGACGAACTGCGCAGTTGGCTCGAAGGCCTGGAGCCGCGCACGCTGGCCGACTTCCTCATCGGCGGGGTGTCCGCCGCCGACCTGCAGGGTAGCCATGGCGGCGAGGTGATCCGCCTGTTCCGCGACTACCTCGGCCACAGCAGCTTCCTGTTGCCGCCGCTGCCCAACACCGTGTTCACCCGGGACACCACCTGCTGGATCTACGGCGGCGTCACCCTCAACCCGATGTACTGGCCGGCGCGCCGCCAGGAAACCCTGCTCGCCGCGGCGATCTATCGCTTCCATCCGGAATTCGCGGGCGCCGACTTCCAGGTCTGGTACGGCGACCCTGAAGTCGACCACGGCCAGGCGACCCTGGAAGGCGGCGACGTGATGCCGATCGGCAACGGCGTGGTGCTGATCGGCATGGGCGAGCGCAGTTCGCGCCAGGCCATCGGCCAGCTCGTACAGTCGCTGTTCCGCAACGGCGCCGCAGAACGGGTGATCGTCGCCGGGCTGCCGAAATCACGCGCCTCCATGCACCTGGACACGGTGTTCAGCTTCTGCGACCGCGACCTGGTCACGGTCTTCCCCGCCGCGGTGAACGCCATCGTGCCCTTCAGCCTGCGCCCGGACGAAAGCAAGCCCGGCGGCATCGACATCCGCCGCGAGGAGAAAGGCTTCGTCGAGGTGGTGGCCGGGGCACTCGGTCTGCCGCAGCTGCGCACCATCGAGACCGGCGGCGACAGCTTCGAGGCCGAACGCGAACAGTGGGACGACGGCAACAACGTGGTCGCCCTGGAGCCCGGCGTGGTCATCGCCTACGACCGCAACACCTTCACCAACACCCGCCTGCGCAAGGCCGGCGTGGAGGTCATCACCATCGACGCCAGCGAGCTAGGCCGGGGCCGTGGCGGCGGCCACTGCATGACCTGCCCGATCGTGCGCGACCCCATCGACTACTGATCGGCCGGCGCGCGGCCAGGGTCGCGCGCCATGCCGGAACATGAGGAACAAACCATGGCCTTCAACATTCACAACCGCAGCCTGCTCAGCCTGATGCACCACAGCGAGCGCGAACTCTGCTACCTGCTGGACCTGTCGCGCGACCTCAAGCGCGCCAAGTACACCGGCACCGAACGCCAGCACCTGAAAGGCAAGAACATCGCGCTGATCTTCGAGAAGACCTCCACGCGCACCCGCTGCGCTTTTGAGGTGGCGGCCTATGACCAGGGCGCCAACGTCACCTACATCGACCCGAACTCCTCGCAGATCGGCCATAAGGAGAGCATGAAGGACACCGCCCGCGTGCTCGGACGGATGTACGACGCCATCGAGTACCGCGGCTTCAAGCAGGCCATCGTCGAGGAACTGGCGAAGTACGCCGGCGTGCCGGTGTTCAACGGCCTGACCGACGAATACCACCCGACGCAGATGATCGCCGACGTGATGACCATGCGCGAACACAGCGACAAGCCGATGCACGCCATCAGCTACGCCTACCTCGGCGACGCGCGCTTCAACATGGGCAAGTCGCTGCTGCTGATCGGTGCCAAGCTCGGCATGAACGTGCGTATCGGCGCGCCCAAGGCGCTGTGGCCGAGCCAGGAACACATCGACGCCTGCCAGGCCTTCGCCGACGCCAGCGGCGCCACCCTGACGCTCACCGAGGACCCGCTGGAGGCGGTCAAGGGCGTCGACTTCATCCACACCGACGTCTGGGTCTCCATGGGCGAACCGGTGGAAGCCTGGGCCGAACGCATCGGCCAGTTGCTGCCGTACCAGGTCAACGCCGCGCTGATGAAGGCGGCGGGCAACCCGCGGGTGAAGTTCATGCACTGCCTGCCGGCGTTTCACAACTCGGAAACCAAGGTCGGCCAGCAGATCGCCGCGCAGTACCCGAACCTCGCCAACGGCATCGAGGTGACCGAGGATGTCTTCGAGTCGCCGGCCAACATCGCCTTCGAGCAGGCGGAAAACCGCATGCACACGATCAAGGCGATCCTCGTCTCGACCCTCGCCGAAATCTGACCCCCGCGCCCGCGGCGCCCGACAGGTGCGCGGCGGGGCCTGACAAGGAGAACCCCATGCGCATCGCCATCGCCCTGGGCGGCAACGCCCTGCTTCGCCGCGGCGAACCCCTGAGCGCGGAAAACCAGCGCGGCAACGTGCGCCTCGCCTGCACGCAGATCTCCAAGGTGGCGGCCGGCAACCAGTTGGTCCTCGCCCACGGCAACGGCCCGCAGGTCGGCCTGCTGGCCTTGCAGGGCGCCGCCTACAAGGACGTCGCCAGCTATCCGCTGGACGTCCTCGGCGCCGAAACCGAGGGCATGATCGGCTACATGATCGAACAGGAACTGGGCAACCTGCTGCCCTTCGAGGTGCCCTTCGCCACCCTCCTCACCCAGGTCGAGGTGGACGCCGCGGACCCGGCGTTTGCCGCGCCGAGCAAACCGATCGGCCCGGTGTACGCGCGCGCCGACGCCGAACGCCTGGCCGCCGAGAAGGGCTGGAGCATTGCCGCCGACGGCGAGCACTTCCGCCGCGTGGTCGCCAGCCCCCGACCCAAGCGGATCTTCGAGCTGCGCCCGCTGAGCTGGCTGCTGGAGAAGGGCTGCGTAGTGATCTGCGCCGGCGGCGGCGGCATCCCGGTGCGCTACGACGCCGAGGGCAAGCTCGAAGGCGTCGAGGCGGTGATCGACAAGGACCTCTGTTCGGCGCTGCTGGCCCAACAGCTGGAGTGCGACCTGCTGGTGATCGCCACCGATGTCGACGGCGTCTACCTGGACTGGGGCACGCCCAGCCAGCGCGCCATCGCCCAAGCGCGCCCGGACGATCTCGATGCGCTGGACTTCGCCGCCGGCTCCATGGGCCCGAAGGTGCAGGCCGCCTGCGAGTTCGCCCGGCAGACCGGCAAACCGGCGGTGATCGGCTCGCTGGCCGATATCGAAGCCATCGTCGGCGGAAGCGCCGGGACCCGCGTCGACCTCGGCGCCGCCGCCCTCACCTACCGCTGACTCCCGCCCCCACGCGAGGGCCGCCCGGCCTTCGCGGCGTTTTTTTTCGCTGCGCCCCGCCACGCGACTTGCCGACGGATTCAGTGACTCGACGGTCACAGAATTCGTCAGCATGTACATTCGCTTGATCCGACCGCCCCATGAACGGGGCGGCAGACGCCCGATTCAACGCCAATAATCGACAGGCCGGGGCTTCCCGGCACTGTCATCCTTGCGTGAGGAGCTACTCGAGTCATGTCTCGCCTACCCGTCATCGTCGGCTTCGGTGGTTACAACTCCGCGGGCCGCAGCTCGTTCCACCACGGTTTTCGCCGCACCGTCATCGAGTCGCTGGACGCCCAGGCGCGCCAGCAGACACTGACCGGCCTGGCCGTGATGATGAAGCTGGTCAGCGTGGTCGACGGCGAATATCGCGACGCCGCGGGCGCCGCGCTGAGCCCCGCGCAGATCGAGGAACGCCTCGGCGCACGGATCCTTGCCTCGACGCTGATCCGCCGGATCGAGAAGCAGCACCTCGACGTGAATGCCGCGCACTGGCACAAGAACCTCGAGATCGGCGGTGCCAACGGCCGGCCGCTAAGCTTCACGGTGGCCGCCAAGCAACTGCCGGAGCCGCTGCCGGCGAACTGGTCGGTGGAGCCGATCAGCGACACCGAGGTCTGCGTCACCCTGCACGAGCGCTGCGAGATCAAGGTCGACAGCTACCGCGAGCTGCCGGTGAAATCCGCCGGCCAACTGCCCACCGGCTTCGAGCCCGGCGAACTGTACAACTCGCGCTTCCACCCCCGCGGCCTGCAGATGACCGTGGTCGGCGTCACCGACGCGCTGCGCTCGGTGGGCATCGACTGGGCGCGCATCGTCGAGCGCGTCGCGCCCGGCGAAATCGCCGTGTTCTCCGGCAGCCTGATGACTCAGATGGACGAGTACGGCAACGGCGGGCTGTTGCAGTCGCGCCTGCGCGGGCACCGGGTCAGCGCCAAGCAGCTGCCGCTCGGCTTCAACAGCATGCCCACCGACTTCATCAACGCCTACGTGCTGGGCAGCGTCGGCGAAACCGGGACCATCACCGGCGCCTGCGCGACCTTCCTCTACAACCTGCAGAAAGGCATCGAAGGCATCGCCTCGGGCCGCTCGCGGGTGGTCGTAGTGGGCAACAGCGAAGCCCCGATCCTTCCCGAATGCATCGAGGGCTACGCGGCCATGGGTGCGCTGGCCACCGAGGAAAACCTGCGCCTGATCGAAGGCCGCGACGACGTCGACTTCCGCCGCTCCAGCCGCCCGTTCGGGCAGAACTGCGGCTTCACCCTGGCCGAATCCAGCCAGTACCTGGTGCTGATGGACGACGAGCTGGCGCTGGAGCTGGGCGCCGACATCCATGGCGCGGTGCCGGACGTGTTCATCAACGCCGACGGCTTCAAGAAGTCGATCTCCGCCCCCGGCCCCGGCAACTACCTGACCATGGCCCAGGCCGTGGCCGCCGCCAGCCAGCTGGTCGGCCTCGACGGCGTGCGCCAGCGCAGCTTCATCCATGCCCACGGCTCCAGCACGCCGGCCAACCGGGTCACCGAGTCGCAGCTGCTCGACCGCGTCGCCGCAGCGTTCGGCATCGAGGACTGGCCGGTGACCGCCGTGAAGGCCTTCGTCGGGCACTCCCTGGCGCCGGCCAGCGGCGACCAGCTGATCTCCGCCCTGGGCAGCTTCAGGTACGGGATCATTCCCGGCATCAAGACCATCGACGCGGTGGCCGACGACGTGCACCGCGAGCGCCTGCGCATCCTCACCGAGGACGCCACGGTGGGCGAACAGGCGCTGGACGTCTGCTTCATCAACTCCAAGGGCTTCGGTGGCAACAACGCCAGCGCCTATGTGCTGGCCCCGCGGCTGGTGGAGAAGATGCTGCGCAAACGCCACGGCGAAGCGGCCTTCGCCGCCTACAACGAGCGCCGCGAGCAGACCCGCGCGGCAGCCGCCGACTACGAAAGCCGTGCGCTGAACGGCCAGTTCGACGTCATCTACAACTTCGGCCAGGACCTGATAGACGACGGCGAGATCGACATCGGTGCCGACGGCATCAAGGTGCCGGGCTTCGCCAAGCCGCTGACCTACAAGCAGGACACGCGCTACCGCGACATGCTCGAAGACTGACGCATACGGCCGCGCCCATGTCGGCGCGCGGGGCGATCAGTCCAGCCGTTGCGCCAGCCGGATCAGATCGTCGCGCCAGTCCACAGTCTTCGGCAGGGCGAGGAAGTGCGGGTTGAGGTAGGACTCGCGCGCCTCGTAGGTCAGCGTGGCGCCGGCGATGTCGAGCACCTCGCCGCCCGCGCCCTCGAGCACGCCCTGGGCCGCCGCGGTGTCCCACTGCGAGGTGGGGGCCAGACGCGGATAACAATCGGCCGCGCCCTCGGCCAGCAGGCAGAACTTCAACGAGCTGCCGACGTTGGCCAGCTGCAGGTCGCCGAAGCGCTCGCCCAGCCCCTGCAGCAGGCGTTCCTGCGCCGGGCTGGAATGGCGGCGGCTGGCGACCACGGTGAATCGGTCGGCCGGCTGCGCACGCACGGCAATCGGCGCGGGCGCGCCGTCACGCTCGCGCAGGAACGCGCCGCGGCCGGCGCCGCCGTAGTAGCAGCGCCCGGAACAGGGAATCCCGACCACCCCGAACAGCACCCGGCCGCGCTCGATCAGGGCGACGTTGACGGTGAATTCCTCGGAGCCGGAAATGAATTCCTTGGTGCCGTCCAGCGGGTCGACCAGCCACCAGCGCTGCCAGCTCTCGCGCGCGCCGAGGGCGATCTCGCAGTCTTCCTCGGACAGCACCGGAATCGTCGGATCGAGCGCCCGCAGGCCGTCCGCCAGCACTTGATGGGCGGCGAGGTCGGCGGCGGTGACCGGAGAGGCGTCGGATTTCTCACGCACCGCAAGGTCGCTGCGCCAGTAGGGCATGATCGCCGCGCCGGCGCGTTGCACCAGCTCGATCACCGCGGGCAGCAGGGCGGCGCTCACAGGACGAACTCGCCGCGCTGGGCGAGCAGGTCGCGCGTCAGGTACAACGCCGCCAGGGCGCGGCCCTCGCTGAACTGCGGGTGCTGCACCAGGCTCGACAGTTCGCGCAGGTTGACCTGGCTGACGCCCAGCGGCTCGGGCTCGTCGCCCGGCAGGCTTTCCGGGTAGAGGTCGCGGGCCAGCACCACCTGGATCTTCTGGCTCATGTAGCCCGGCGACAGTGACAGCTCGGTGAGGTACTCCAGGCGCCGCGCGCCGAAGCCGGCCTCTTCCTTGAGCTCGCGCTCGGCGGCGACCAGCACGTCCTCGCCCGGCTCGATGAGACCCTTGGGCAGCGACAGCTGGTAGTCGTCGGTGCCTGCGCAATACTCCTCCACCAGCAGCGCGTGGTCGCTGTCGGCCAGCGCCACGATCATCACCGCGCCGTAGCCGGCGCCCTTGCTGGCGAGCCGTTCGTAGGTGCGCTCGACGCCGTTGGAGAAGCGCAACTGCAGCTCCTCGACGGAAAACAGGCGACTTTTGGCGACGATCTCGCGGGCGAGTACGGTGGGTTTCTGACGCATGGGCTGACTCCTGGGCGCGAACGGGTATCATACCGCGCCTTTCCCGATTATCCCTGTCGGAGATTCACCGCCCAGCGCGACCGGCCGCGAGGAACCCGCCATGACCACCCTGCCCTGGTCCGAGATCGATACCGTGCTGCTCGACATGGACGGCACCCTGCTCGACCTGCACTTCGACAACCACTTCTGGCTGGAACACCTGCCGCGGCGCTATGCCGAGCATCACGGGGTGTCCGCCGAGCGGGCCCGCGCCGAGCTGCTGCCGCTGTTCCGCGAGCATGCCGGCACGCTGAACTGGTACTGCACGGATTTCTGGAGCCGCGAGCTAGGCCTGTCGATCCGCGAGATCAAGCGCGAGGTGGCCCACCTGATCGCCCTGCGGCCCGACGCCGACACCTTCCTCGCCGCCGTTCGCGCCGCCGGCAAGCGGGTCGCGCTGATCACCAACGCGCACCGCGATTCGCTGTCGCTGAAGATGGAGAAGGTCGCGCTGGCGCCCTATTTCGACCGTCTCATCAGCTCCCATGACTATGGGTTCCCCAAGGAAGACCAGCAGTTCTGGTTCGCCCTGCAACAGGACTTCGGGTTCGATCCGGCGCGCAGCCTGTTCATCGACGACAGTCTGCCGATCCTGCGCAGCGCACGGCAGTTCGGCGTCGCCCAGCTGCTCGCCGTGCGCCAGCCGGACAGCCGCGGCCAGCTGCGCGACACCGAGGAATTCGCCGCCGTCGAAGACTATCGCCAAGTGCTGCCCGGCGCCGTGGCGGAGGCCTGAGCCGTGGACATCAAGCAGCTGCGCTTTCTCATCGCCCTGGACGAGACCCGCCATTTCGGCCAGGCCGCGGCGCGCTGCCATATCACCCAGCCGACGCTGTCGATGCGCCTGCGCGGCCTGGAAGAGGAACTCGGCCTGGAGCTGGTGCGCCGCGGCCAGCGTTTCGAGGGCTTCACCGAGCCGGGCGAACGCATCCTGGCCTGGGCGCGGACCACCCTGGCGGCGGTCGACGGCCTGCAGGCGGAGGCCGCCGCCTGCCGCGGCAACCTGGTCGGCACCCTGCGCCTGGGCATGGTGCCGCTGTCCAGCTTCGACCCGTTGCCGCTGCTGCAACGCCTCCACCAGCGCCACCCGAGCCTGCGCTTCCAGCTCTCGGCGCTGAGCTCGGAGCAGATCCTCGAACAGCTCGCGAGCAACCGGCTGGACCTCGGCCTGTCCTACCTGGACGGGCTGGACGAGCGGCATTTCCACAGCCTCGCGCTGCAGGAAACGCGCATGGGCCTGCTCTACGATCCCGCCCACTTCGCGTTCGGCGCCGGCGCGCTGAGCTGGGACGCGCTCATCGAGCTGCCGCTGGGAATGCTCTCCGGCGGCATGCACTTTCGCCAGTCCATCGACCACGCGTTCCGTTCCCGCGGGCTGAAAGTGCAGCCGCTGCTGGAGACGGACGCGGTGCATCAGTTGCTCCAGGCGGTGCGCGGCGGCCTCTGCTGCGCGGTGATGCCACTGGACAGCGGGCTCGCCGGCCTGGCGGAGAACCTCAGCCTGCATCCCATCGACGATGCCCATACGCTGGCGCCGCTGGGCCTGATCATGCGTCACAGCGAACCGCGCTCGGCGCTCGCCGACGCCTGTTTCGCGCAGATGGTCGAACTGCTGGAGGCGTCGGGAAGCGGTTGACCGCCGGAACCCCGCTTGCGCACGCTATCTAAACAGCACGTCCTTCTGATCCGGATCGCCATGCCCCTGCCCACGCTCGACGCCCGCACCGCCCGCTTCCTGCCCTGGATCGTGGCCATCGCCTTCTTCATGCAGACCCTGGACGGGACCATCCTCAACACCGCGTTGCCGGCGATGGCCGCCGACCTCGCCGAGAACCCGCTGCGCATGCAGGGCGTGGTGATCGCCTACATGCTCACCGTGGCGCTGCTGATTCCCGCCTCTGGTTGGATCGCCGACCGCTTCGGCACGCGGCGGATCTTCTTCGCCGCGATCCTGCTGTTCAGCGTCGGTTCGCTGCTCTGCGCCCTCTCGCACAACTTCAGCCAGCTGGTCTGCGCCCGCGTGCTGCAGGCCATCGGCGGCGCGCTGATGATGCCGGTGGGACGCCTGGTGGTGCTGCGCGCCTACCCGCGCAGCGACCTGGTGCGGATCATGAGCTTCATCACCCTGCCCGGCCTGGTCGGCCCGCTGATAGGCCCGACCCTCGGCGGCTGGCTGGTGGAATACGCCTCCTGGCACTGGATCTTCCTGATCAACCTGCCGGTCGGCGCGCTCGGCTGCTGGGCCGCGCTGCGCTACATGCCGGACCTGCGAGGCGCCGAACGCACGCGCTTCGACGGCGTCGGCTTCGCCCTGTTCGGCGCCGCGATGGTGCTGATCACCATCGCCCTGGAGGGTCTCGGCGAACTGAAGCTGCCGCATGTGCGGGTGATGCTCCTGCTGGTCGGCGGCCTCGCCTGCCTCGCCGCCTACTGGCTGCGCGCCGGCAAGGTCGACAAACCGCTGTTCAGCCCAAGCCTGTTCGCCAACCGCAGTTTTGCCGTCGGCATCCTCGGCAACCTGTTCGCGCGCCTGGGCAGCGGCGCGCTGCCGTTCCTCACGCCGTTGCTGCTGCAGGTGGCGATGGGCTATTCGCCGGCCCAGGCCGGGATGAGCATGATCCCGCTGGCGGCCGCGGCGATGGCGATGAAGCCGCTGGCCAAGCCGCTGATCGACCGCCTCGGCTACCGCACCATCCTCACCGGCAACACCCTGCTGCTCGGCATGCTGATCGCCAGCCTGGCGCTGGCCGGCGAGGGCTTGCCGTATCCGGTGATGCTGGTCCAGCTTGCCTTCATCGGTGCGATCAACTCGCTGCAGTTCACCGCGATGAACACCATCACCCTGATCGGCCTGCGCGACGAGGAAGCCAGCAGCGGCAACAGCCTGCTCTCGGTGGTGGTACAACTGGCGATGAGCCTGGGCGTGGCCTCGGCCGCGGCGCTGCTCGGCGGCTTCACCCTGGACGACGGCGGCTCGGTGCTGCACGCCTTCCAGATGACCTTCCTCTGCATCGGCGGGCTGTCGATGCTGGCCGCGTTCATTTTCCTCCAGCTCGACGACCGCCAGGGCCGCAACGGCACGGACATCGACAGCAAGATCGAGGTGGAGGGCTGAGGCGGTTCAGGCCCGTAAGGCTGTTCAGATCAGTCCCCCCGCGCCTCTTGGGAGAGGGGGAAGGCTGGCCGTTTCGCAGCGTTTTCGGCCCTCTCCCCTAGCCCCTCTCCCATAAGTGGGAGAGGAGAGCGGTACGGAAGACTTTATTACGGCCCGGGCTCGCGCCCGTGAGCCGCCTGGCGGCCTGAGCCGCGGACGGCGCGCCTGTTACACTGCGCGCCATTTCCGCACCCCAGGCCGCTTCCGTGACCACGACCGCTTTTTCCTCCCTGCCGCTTTCCGCCGCCATGCTGGCCAACCTGGATGCGCTCGGCTACGCGTCGATGACGCCGATCCAGGCGCAGAGCCTGCCGGTGATCCTCAAGGGCATGGACCTGATCGCCCAGGCCAAGACCGGCAGCGGCAAGACCGCCGCCTTCGGCATCGGCCTGCTGAACCCGCTCAACCCGCGCTACTTCGGCTGCCAGGCGCTGGTGCTCTGCCCGACCCGCGAACTCGCCGACCAGGTCGCCAAGGAGCTGCGCCGGCTGGCCCGCGCCGCCGACAACATCAAGATCCTCACGCTCTGCGGCGGCGTCTCCATCGGCCCGCAGATCGGCTCGCTGGAGCACGGTGCCCACGTAATCGTCGGGACGCCGGGACGCATCCAGGAGCACCTGAAGAAGGGCACGCTGAAACTCGACGGCCTCAATACGCTGATCCTCGACGAAGCCGACCGCATGCTCGACATGGGCTTCTACGACGCCATCGCCGAGATCATCGGGCAGACCCCGGCGAAGCGGCAAACGCTGCTGTTCTCCGCCACCTACCCGGCGGCGATCAAGCAGCTTTCCGCGGCGTTCATGCGCGACCCGCAGCAGGTCCGCATCGAAGCCCTGCACGATGGCGAGCAGATCGAGCAGCGCTTCTACGAGATCTCGCCCGAGCAGCGCATGGATGCCGTGCTCAAGCTGCTCGCCGCCTACCGACCGGAATCCTGCGTGGCCTTCTGCTTCACCAAGCAGCAGTGCCAGGAGCTGGTCGAGCACCTCGGCGCCCACGGCATTTCGGCGATGGCGCTGAACGGCGACCTGGAGCAGCGCGACCGCGACCAGGTGCTGGCGATGTTCGCCAACCGCAGCCTGTCGGTGCTGGTGGCCACCGATGTCGCCGCCCGCGGGCTGGACATCGATGCGCTGGACATGGTGATCAACGTCGAACTGGCGCGCGATGCGGAAATCCACATCCACCGGGTCGGCCGCACCGGGCGCGCCGGCAACAAGGGCTTGGCGATGAGCCTGGTCGCCCCCGCCGAGGCGCACCGCGCCCAGGCCATCGAGACGCTGCAGAAGGCGCCGCTCAACTGGCACCCGCTGAACAGCCTTAAACCCCGCGATGGCGCGCCGCTGCAGGCGCCGATGACGACCTTGTGCATCAACGGCGGACGCAAGGAGAAGATCCGCCCCGGCGACATCCTCGGCGCGCTCACCGGCGAGGCCGGCATCCCCGGCGCCCAGGTCGGCAAGATCGCCATCTTCGACTTCCAGGCGTTCGTCGCCGTCGAGCGCGGCGTCGCAAGGCAGGCGCTCAAACGCCTCGCCGAAGGCAGGATCAAGGGCAAGTCGTTCAAGGTGCGGATGCTCTAGGGACCGGTGCTGTGCGTCGGTTCAGCTGCGTTAAAACGGGCTGGACCGCCAGCCCGGTCGGTTCATTTACATAACGTCGCCCGCGACTCCCACCGCTCCTCGCCTGTTTTTGTAGTAGAGCCCCAGCCCGTGCTCGGCTCCAACTGGCGAGCGTGTACAGATTCTGAGGGCTCCGCGCAGCGAGCGACCGCTCTGTCCGAACGGAGCCGCTATCCCGGCACTCACTTCTTCATCTGTTGGAGAACCGGCGCGCACTGGTCAGCCTGACCACCGCTGGGCGCCACCAGCGCCAGCAGCCCGGCCACCGGTGCCACCGCCACGCCCAGCGCAATCAGCCCCGCCCCCCGCGCCACCAGTCGCCCGGCGTGAACGCCCGGCTTCGGTTCCTTGAAGGTTCCGCGCACATAGAGCGGTGAGCGCAGCGAGATGATCCGCACGCCCTTGGACGTGGGCACGATGTCGAAATCCATCTGCTCGGTCTGCATGTTCGCCCAGCCGTCGATGCGGATGACCGCGTTCTCGGTATCGAACAGGAACACCCGGCTGGTGGCCAGACCGTCCTTGATGCCGAGGTCGGCGGCGGCGCAGTTGATCTGGACCTCGTCGTCGCCGAACATCCGGCTCGCCAGGTAGTTGCCGACGTTCAATCCGGCGATTTCCATCAGGCCGCGGCTGACCACACCGTCGTTCATCAGCAGGCGCAGGTCGCCATTGGCCGAGCCGAGCAGTGCCGCCACCGAGTTGCCGGTGCCGGCGATGCTGGCGTCGCCGTTGAGCTCGCCGAGGCTGCTTTGCATCGCCTGCACCGACGGAAACAATTGCTTGAGCTTGAGCTGGCGCGCCTTGAGCTGCGCGCTGCCGCGCAATGGCGTCTGCCGCCCGTCGAGGACGATATGCGTATCCAGCGTGCCGCCGGCCATGCCGAAGCGCAGCGGTTCCAGGCTCAGCGCGCCGTCATTGAGGACCACGCGGGTGGTCAGGTCGCTGATCGGTAGCGTGTCGCCATGCACGATCTTCCTGCCGGTGAAGCTCACGTCGGCGTCCATGCCGCGCCAGGCCTCGGTCTCGAACCGTTCGTAGGGCAGCACCTTGTCCGCCGGCTGCACGCTGGATTCGCCACGGGCTTTCTTCTCTTCATTGGAGTCGGCGCCGATCAGTGGCGCCAGGTCGCTGAACAGCAACTGGTTGGAAGTCAGCGTGCCGGACAGCTTCGGTCGCGGCTGGCGCGCGACGAAGGTCAGGCTGCCATGGATGTCGCTGTCGCCGATGCGGCCGTTGAAATCGCGGTATTCGTAGTGGGCGCCGTCGGCGTCCCGCAGTCGCGCGATCAGGCGTCCGTCGGTGGCGTATTTCGGGCTGTCCGGCAGGACCACACCGATCAGCGGCTGCAGGTTGCCGAGGCTGTCGCCGGACATCCGCAGGCGCAGGTCGAGCGCGCCCAGGTGCTTCGGATCGGTGAGCGTGCCCTCTACCTGCACGCGGGTCGCGCCAGCGCGCAAATCCACTTGGACCGGGAACGGCTGCGCGGCGTCCTGCAGCGCCAGCAGGCCGCCAACCTTGCCCTGGCCGCTCACCGGCTGCGCGTGGTAACTGCCCCTGGCCTGCCAGGCGAACGCGTAATCCTGCGCCGCGGTGCCCTGCTGCGCGCCGGCCTCCGCCCGCGCCTTGCCGACGATATCGCTGAACGGGATCGGCTTGCCCAGCGGCTGCACGTCGACCTGGACCTTGGCCTGCAGGGTCCGATCGTCGTAGCGCACCTGGCCCCTGTCGAAGCCGATGGTGCCGATGTCCAGCGTCCAGGGTGACGGCTCTTCGTCCTTCGGCTCGTCGCTGCCCAGATCGAAGGTCCAGTTGTCGCGGCCATCGGCGAGGCGCTCGAGCTCGGCATCGGCGGCAGTCAGCTGGATACGCGGGATGCGCACGGTCTTCGACAGCAGGGCCAGCGGCGAAAGGCTCGCTTCGACCCGCTCCAGCGCCACCAGATGATCTCCCCTGGCCCAGTCCGGGTTACCGACGCGCAGGTTCTCGGCGCTAACGTGCAGCCACGGCACCTGCCCGCGCCAGCCTTTCTCGTCGGGCTCGCGGCGCCACTCCACGGCGAGATTGCCGTCGATGGCGAACGGTCGTCCGAGTGCCTGCGAAACCTTCTCGTTGATCGTCGGCCTGGCGCGGTTCCAGTCGAAGGTGGCGACGAACACCACCAGTGCGGCCAGCACCAGCAGCAGCCCAGCGACACACCAGATCAGAATCTTCTTTGCACGCGTCATGCGCTTCTCCAGCCAGGCGCCACGGACGGATGCAGCGCTCCTACTTATCGACTGGAAAACCCCGGCGATGACTCCCCCGCAACCTTCGCCGACGCCCCGCGGGAGAGGACTAAAAATGCACGCCTACAGGGCAACCATAGGGGCGGAGAATCGCTTTGGTGCAGCCTTAACTGCCTGAAATCCCTGCGCTTTAACCAAACATCAACGAAGTCGATCTTTACTATTCCCTGGAACGACTTTTTGATCGAATTTTCATGAGTAGTATTGGCCCCGTACCCCACTTGTCGCCCCCACGAGGAGCCATTCAGATGAAAACTAAAGTCCTTGCAAGCGTGATCCTGGCCACCCTGACCTCCACCGCTTTCGCCCTTCCGCAATCGCCCCAACCGTTCCTGGGCGAAGCCAAGGCTGCCAGCGCCTACCACCAGATCATCAACCCCCAGGCCGACAGCGGCTTCGAGCGTACCGGCGGCAAGGTCGCCGACAGCGGCTTCGAACGCACCGCCGGCAAGGTCGCCGACAGCGGCTTCGAGCGTACCGGTGGCAAAGTCGCCGACAGCGGTTTCGAGCGTACCGGCGGCAAGGTCGCCGACAGCGGCTTCGAGCGCACCGGCGGCAAGGTCGCCGACAGCGGTTTCGAACGCACCGGCGGCAAGGTCGCTGACAGCGGCTTCGAACGCACGGGCGGCAAGGTCGCCGACAGCGGTTTCGAACGCACGGGCGGCAAGGTCGCCGACAGCGGTTTCGAACGCACGGGCGGTAAAGTCGCCGACAGCGGTTTCGAACGCACGGGCGGTAAAGTCGCTTGAAGCGCCCAAGGCATGACAAAAGCCCGGCCCGTCCGGGCTTTGTTCATTTTGCGCCAGCGCTCTTCCACGAATGCCCCTGCGACACTCCGCTCGCACGCTCAGTGCACGCCTGATCACCAGACATCGACGGGCGCGAAATCCTTTTGCTAGAGTGCGGCCACCTCCTCGCTCGCCGTCGCCCCGCATGCCACCACGCGCCGAACAGAAACTGCAGACCCGCCACGCCCTGCTGGCCGCTGCACGCAGCCTGATGGATAGCGGGCGCGGCTTCGGCAGCCTTAGCCTGCGCGAAGTCGCACGCTGCGCGGGCATCGTCCCCACTGGCTTCTATCGCCACTTCGAGGGCATGGACCAGCTCGGCCTGGCACTGGTCGAGGAAGTTGGCGAGACCTTTCGCGAAACCCTGCGCATGGTGCGCCGCAACGAGTTCGAGCTGGGCGGGCTGGTCGAGGCTAGCACGCGGATTTTCCTCGACGCGGTGAGCGCCAACCGCGAGCAGTTCCTCTTCCTCGCCCGCGAGCAGTACGGTGGCTCGCGCCCGGTGCGCAAGGCCATCTCCAGCCTGCGCCAGCGCATCACCGACGACCTCGCCGCCGACCTCAAGCTGATGAACCGCATGCCGCAGCTCGACGATGCGGCACTGGACGTGATCTCCGATCTGGTGGTGAAAGCGGTATTCGCCACCCTCCCGGAACTCATCGACCCGCCCTCCGAAACGTTGCCCGCGCATCTCAGCGCCGAAGCCAAGATCACCCAGCAGCTGCGCTTCATCTTCATCGGCGGCAAGCACTGGCTCGGCCTGAACGGCGCGCGGAGCTGACTCTGACGTCCGCCAGCGTCTGCCCCGCTTTGGCATACTTGTCCGAGATCGCGCGAAACAACGCACTAATATCGTGCGCGAACCTCGCGGCGGCCCAAATAAAACCTGACCGAGGACTCAATTTCGGGCAATCCGGCGCCACAGCACGCACTTGGCAAGTCCCTTGCTCGTACCTCCGCCACGTTCACCCCCGGAAGCCACCATGCTCGTGATTCACCGCCGCATCGAACCCCGCACCGAATGGGACGCCGAACTGGAAATGACCTTCGAGGCGCGCAGCAAGAGCCGCCTGCGCTGCTTCAGCAGCACCGGCGAAGACGTCGGCCTGTTCCTCGAACGCGGCCAGCCACCGCTCGCCGACGGCGATTGCCTGCAGGCCGAGGACGGCCGCATCGTCCGCGTTCGCGCCCGCGCCGAGCCGCTGATGCACGTGACCTGCGCCAACGCCTTCGAACTGACCCGCGCCGCCTATCACCTGGGCAACCGCCACGTCGCCCTGCAACTGGGCGACGGCTGGCTGCGCCTGCCCGACGACTACGTGCTCAGGGATATGCTCGAACAGCTCGGCGCCCACGTCGAAGCCATCGAGGCGCCCTACCAGCCGGAGCACGGCGCCTACGGCGGCGGCCATCACCACTCGCACGCCGGCGAAGCCGAATTCAGCTACGCGCCGCGCCTGCACCAGTTCGGCAGCAGACCGTGAACCCCGCCTGGGCCCTGTTGCGCCTGGCCAGCCCGCAGTTGCCGATCGGCGGCTACAGCTATTCCCAGGGCCTGGAAATGGCCGTCGAGCAGGCGCGGGTGAAGGACCCGGAAAGCGCCCGGCGCTGGATCGCCGACCAGTTGCTGCTCAACCTCGCGCGTTTCGAGGCTCCGCTGCTGCTGGCCCACTGCGTGGCCGCCGCCGAGGGTGACTGGGACGAACTCAAACGCCTCGCCGGCGAGCAGCGCGCCAGCCGGGAAACCCGCGAGCTGCGCCTGGAAAGCCGGCAGATGGGCTACTCGCTGCAGCAGTTGCTCGAAGGCCTGCCGGAGCTGGATGAAGCGGCCCGCGCGCTGCTTGGCGAGCTCGACGAACCTGGTCTGGCGGTAACCTGGGCGCTGGCCGCCCGGGCCTGGAAGATCGACGCGCAGGACGCCCTAGCCGCCTGGCTCTGGGGCTGGCTGGAAAACCAGTTGGCGGTCCTGATGAAGACCCTGCCGCTCGGCCAGCAGGCCGCGCAGCGGCTGACCTCCGAGCTGTTGCCCGTCTTGCAGCAGGCGCAGCGCGAGGCCAGCGAACGGAGCGCGGACACCTGGGGCAGTGCCGCCTTCGGCCTGGCCCTGAGCAGCATGGCCCACGAGCGCCAGTACAGCCGCCTGTTCCGCTCGTGAAGGCGCTACCAATCAGCCGCCGCGCGCGCCGAGCGCGCGGCACACAGATAGACATGGGAGAGACAACGATATGAACAGCCAACCCCTGCGCGTCGGCATCGGCGGCCCGGTCGGTTCCGGCAAGACCGCGCTGACCCTGGCGCTGTGCCTGGCCCTGCGCGACCGCTACAACCTCGCCGTGGTGACCAACGACATCTACACCCAGGAAGACGCGCAGTTCCTGGTGCGCAACGAAGCCCTGGCGCCGGAGCGGATCATCGGCGTGGAAACCGGCGGCTGCCCGCACACGGCGATCCGCGAGGACGCTTCGATCAACCTGGAAGCCGTCGACCAGCTCAACCGGCGCTTCCCCGGCCTGGACCTGATCATCGTCGAATCCGGCGGCGACAACCTCTCGGCGACCTTCAGTCCCGAGCTGTCCGACCTGACCATCTACGTGATCGACGTGTCCGCCGGCGACAAGCTGCCGCGCAAGGGCGGGCCGGGCATCTGCAAGTCCGACCTGCTGGTGATCAACAAGATCGACCTCGCCCCGCTGGTCGGCGCCTCGCTGGAGATGATGGACAGCGACACCCGCAAGATGCGCGGCGACAAGCCGTTCGTCTTCAGCAACCAGAAAGTCGGCCAGGGTCTGGACCAGATCATCGCCTTCATCGAACGCCACGGCATGCTCAGCGCCGCCTGAGCGCCCGCCGAAAATCACCAGGAGACCTCCATGAAGCTTCGCCACTCGCTCTACGCCCTTGCCCTCGCCTTCACTCCGGCCCTGGCCTTCGCCCACCCGGGCCATGACGCCTCCGGGCTGATGTCGGGCATCGCCCACCCGGTCACCGGCCTGGACCACCTGCTGGCGATGCTCGCCGTCGGCCTCTGGGCGGCGCAGCAGAAAGGCGCCGCGCGCTGGGCACTGCCGGCTACCTTCGTCGGCACCATGCTGATCGGCGGTCTGTTCGGCTTCGAGGGCTTCGAGCTGCCGTTCATGGAGCAGGGCATCGCCAGCTCGGTGCTCGCCCTCGGTCTGCTCGTCGCGGTCGCGGTACGTCCGCCGATGGCCGTGGCGGTCGGCCTGACCGCGCTGTTCGCCCTCGCCCACGGCGTCGCCCACGGCCTCGAGCTGCCGGACATCGCCAGCCCCTGGGGCTATGCTGCCGGCTTCGTCGCCGCCACCGCCGCGCTGCATGCCATCGGCTATGCGCTGGTGCGCGTCCTGCCGCAAGCCGCCACGCCGCTGGTACGCCTCGCCGGCGCCGCCTCGGCCATCACCGGCGCCTGGATGCTGGCGGGCTGACCAGCCGTCCGCGCACCGTCTTCGGGCGGTGCGTGGGTCGCATCGCGGCGTCCTTCCCCTCGCCGCATCTGCCTTTTAGTCCCTCGCTTTGGCATAGTCGACCATCCCCGCCTCGCTCGATGGACCGACCATGCTGCGCTTCGTCCGCTTCCTGCTGATTCCGTTGCTGCTGCTCGCCGCGCTGCTGCTCGGCCTGCTGCTGATCAGCCATCCCGCCGGCCGCCCGCCGGTGCTGGTCGAACTCGGCGAGCGGCCGCTGGTGATCGCCCACCGCGGCGGCATGGGCCTGTGGCCGGAGAACACCCTATTCGCCTTCGAGCGCGCCGACGCGCTGGGCGTGGACATGCTGGAAATGGACGTGCGCGCCAGCCAGGACGGCGAGCTGGTGGTGATTCACGACGAGGCGCTGGAACGCACCAGCAATGGCCGCGGGCCGGTATCGGCGCTGAGCCTGGCGCAGCTGCAGGCGCTCGACGCCGGCTACACCTGGACCGCCGACGGCGGCGAAACCTACCCGTATCGCGGCCAGGGCATCCGCATCCCGAGCCTGGCCGAAGTCTTCGCACGGCTGCCGGAGCGGCCCAAGTCGATCGAGATCAAGAGCGCCGACGCCGGCGTGGAGGCGCGCCTGTGTACGCTGCTGAAAAGCGCCGGGCAGCGCGACAAGGTGATCGTCGCCAGCTTCCACGAGCGCAGCCTGCAACTGTTCCGCGAGCTCTGCCCCGGCGTTGCCACCGCCGCCGGACCGACCTCGGTGCGCCTGCTGGCGGTGCTGAACGGGGTCGGCCTGGCCGGCGTGCTCTCGCCGTCCTACCAGGTGCTGCAGATTCCACCGCGCAGCGGCGACGCCCAGCTCGCCTCCAGGCGGCTGTTCGCCAACGCGAGGGCGCGCGGCCTGGCGGTGCAGCTGTGGACGATCAACGAGCAGCCGGAAATGCGTCAGTTGCTGGACATGGGCGCCGACGGGCTGATCACCGACTACCCCGAGCGCGCCCTGCAACTGCTTGGCCGGCCGACCGGCATCGCCCCGAGGCGCTGATCGGCGCCCAGCAGGCTGGGCAGCGCCTCGCCGATCCGGCTGCCGCCGGCGATCACCAGCAGGCTGCCCCGCCCACCACTAGAGAGAACCTGTGTGGCCATTCCCGTGCATCGACTCGCCCAGGCCATCGCCGTCGCGCTGCAACGATGGCGAAACCCGAACCCGGACTGTGCTACCGGCCACGACCCGCGCAGCAGCGATAACGGGCTGTTGCTGCTGTTCCACGGCAGCCTCGCGCACGCCGCGGATTACGCCTGGCAGAACGCCAGCCGCACGCTGGTCGACAAGACCTACCTGCGCATCCTGTTCAGCGGCGCGGCGCTGGATTACCAGGGCCTGAGCGCGGACGAACTGGCCGCGCGCCTGGACGCGTTCATCCGCGAAAACCTGGTGCCGCGCTGGGATGCATTGGAGGAGAACATCGAGGCCGAGCCGCCCGGGCGGCTGATCGAATCGCTGGAGGCCGGTCTGTTCGGCCAGCCGGGCAACGGCGAGGTCGGTAGCCAGATCCTCTTCTGGCTCTGCCCGCGGCTGCCGCTGCTGCCACTGAGCCGCGCCGCCCTGCGCGGCCTGGAACTGCTCGCCGACGGCCAGCTCGGCCTCGACGCCAGCGATTACCAGCACGCCAGCACGGCGCTGCTGCGGGAACTGCCGGTACTGCCAGCGCCGCGCCAGTTTGCCGGCAACCCCGACGAACAGCGCCGGGTGCGCCAGTTGATCGAGACCAGCGACTGGTGGCGCCGGCGCGTGCTGGCGCAGTGGCTCGAGCAACTGGGCAGCGCGCCGGCCTGATTCGCGGGCAGGCGAAATCGCGGTGCCGCTTGTGGCGGCACCGCTGTCGCTTCGCAAGGAAATGACCTTCAGTGGGAGAACAACGCGACGCTCGTGACGGCGTGTCGCCCGACACGGCGGGCGCGCAGCCATGCGGGGCGCGCATGGTAAACGCAGAAGCCTTTCAATTAGCTGTCAAATGTTGCCGAAAAAACTTGTAACACATTCAGTTGATGATTTTTTGACCAATTCTTGATGTTCCGAACGGCATTCTGGAAGGGCGTCGACAGCCTGCATGGCGGCCGACTGCAACCGCCGGCCACGCCGCCCCGCTGCCTTTTCGGAATTCTCTCCATGAACAAGCTTCCGCAGATCACGCTCGCCTTCTGGATCATGAAGATCTGCGCCACCACGCTCGGTGAAACCGCTGGTGACCTGCTGTCGATGACCCTCGATGTCGGCTATGCCATGAGTTCGCTGATCCTGCTCAGCGCATTCCTCGTCACCCTGGTGGCTCAGCTCTCCTCCAAACGCTACAACCCGCCGCTGTATTGGGCGGTGATTCTCTCCACCAGCACCGCCGGCACCACGATGTCGGATTTCATGGACCGCACCCTCGGGCTCGGCTACGCCACCGGCTCGGCTCTGCTCATCGGGATTCTCCTGGTGATCTTCGCGGCGTGGAAACTCAGCGGCAGCACGCTGGCGGTGGATCGTATCCGCAGCTTCAAGGGCGAGATGTTCTACTGGGTGGCGATCCTCTTCTCCAACACCCTGGGCACCGCGCTGGGCGACTACCTGGCGGACGACTCGGGCCTCGGCTTCGGCGGCGGCGCGCTGCTGATCGGCAGCCTGATCGCCGGCATCGCGGTGCTGCACTACCGTACGCGGATTTCCACGGTCCTGCTGTTCTGGGTCGCCTTCGTGCTGACTCGTCCGTTCGGCGCCACGCTGGGTGACTTCCTCACCAAGCCGCTGGAGGACGGCGGACTGGACTTCGGCACCGTCGGCGCATCGGCCATCCTCGGCGCGATCCTGGTGGGGCTGGTGATCATCGCCACCCGGGTGCAGCACAAGCGCCTGCGCGCAGCACCCCTGCCGGCGCGCTGATCGGCACGCCCGGCGCTCCTCCCCGCCAGGGCCTGCTGGATGAGCAAATCCGCTCCGGTTCCGGTCTGCTGAACATGTTCCTCGTACCGGACCGCCCGCATGCGCCACTGTCACGCCTCGCTCGTCTCCGTTCGACTGTCCCTCGTCCTGCTGCTGGCGAGTCTCGCCGGCTGCAGCGGCCTGGCCCCGCGCGATCCGCTGCGCATCGACCTGGCCGGGATCGAGCCGCTCCCCGGTGAGGGCCTGGAAATGCGCTTCGCCGTGCGGTTGCGGGTGCAGAACCCCAACGACGAGGCGCTCGACTACGACGGTGTGGCGCTGGACCTGGAAGTGAACGACCAGCCGCTGGCCAGTGGCGTCAGCGACCGGCGCGGCGAAATCCCGCGCTTCGGCGAGGCGCTGGTCAGCGTGCCGGTGACGATCTCGGCGTTCTCGGTGATGCGCCAGACCTGGGGCCTGGGCCTCTACCAGCCCGGTCAGGGGCTGCCTTATCGGCTCAAGGGCAAGTTCGCCAGCGGGCTGTTCGGTACCCAGCATTTCAGCGACAGCGGCACCCTGACCTGGCCCGATCCGCCGAGCGCCCCCTGACATCGATCACTCCAGCTTACTGCCCGCGACCTGACGCTGCGCCTGCTGAATGCGCGGCAGGTTGATCTCGATCCAGTCGGCCAGTGCCTCGACCTTGGCGGCCAGTTCCTCGCCCAGCGGCGTCAGCGAATACTCCACATGCGGCGGCAGCACCGGGTAGGCGATGCGCAGCAGCAGGCCGTCGCCTTCGAGCAGCTGCAGGGTCTGCGCGAGCATCTTCTCGCTGACCCCGTTGACCTTGCGCCGCAGGTCGGCGAAACGGTGCGTGCCGCCGAGCAGCGCGACGAGGATCAGCACGCCCCAGCGGCTGGTGACGTGGCGCAGCACGTCGCGCGACGGACACGCCTCGGAAAACAGCGCGCCGCGGCCCATCTGCGCGGCGAGGGTGGCTTCGGATGAGTCCATCGACACTTACCTTCTCGTGCGTACTTACTAAAAGTTAGCGCAAAGAATACGCTCCGGGTTCCTTATCCGATACACGGAGCCAGACCATGATCGTCGTCACCGGAGCCAGCGGCCAACTGGGTCGCCTCGTCATCCAGGGTCTCCTGGAAAAACTGCCCGCCGCGCAGATCGTCGCCGCGGTACGCGACCCGGCCAAGGGCGACTACTTCGCCGCCCTTGGCGTGCAGGTGCGTCAGGCCGATTACGATCAGCCCCAGAGTCTCGAGCGCGCCTTCGCCGGCGCCGAAAAGGTGCTGCTGATTTCCTCCAGCGAGGTCGGCAAGCGCGCGCCGCAGCACCTCGCCGCCATCGCCGCGGCGCGCAAGGCCGGGGTGAAACTGCTGGCCTACACCAGCCTGCTGCACGCCGACCGCTCACCGCTCGGGCTGGCCGGCGAACACCGCGATACCGAAGCGGCACTGGCCGACTCCGGCGTGCCGCACGTGCTGCTGCGCAACGGCTGGTACAGCGAGAACTACACCGCGGGCGTCCCCGTCGCGCTGCAACTGGGCGCTCTCTATGGCTGCGCCGGCGAAGGTCGCATTGCCTCGGCCGGGCGCGCCGACTACGCCGCCGCGGCGGTGGCCGTGCTCACCGCCGAGCAGGCGCAGGCCGGGCGCGTCTACGAACTGGCTGGCGACACGCCCTATAGCCTTGCCGAGCTGGCCGCGGAAATCTCCCGCCAGACGGGCAAGAGCATTCCCTACAAGGACCTACCGCAGGCGGACTACCAGGCTGCGCTGCAAGGCGTCGGCCTGCCGGACTGGCTGGCCGCGATGCTCGCCGATTCCGACGCTGGCGCCAGCCGCGGCGCGCTGTTCGACGACAGCCGCCAGCTCGGCCGCCTGATCGGTCGGCCGACGCTGACGCTGGCCAACGCGGTGGCGCAGCAGCTGCGCGGCTGACTCAGGCGGCGAAACCGCCATCGATGGTCAGGCTGGCACCGGTGATGTAGCCGGCTTCGGGCCCGGCGAGGTAGGCGACGAAGCTGGCAATTTCCTCGGCGCGACCATAGCGCGGCAGGGCCATCAGGCCTTTCAGGGTGTCCGCGAAGTCGCCGTCATCCGGGTTCATGTCGGTGTCCACCGGGCCCGGCTGGACGTTGTTGATGGTGATCCCGCGCGGGCCTAGGTCGCGCGCCAGGCCACGGGTCAGGCCGACCAGCGCGGCCTTGCTCATGGCGTACACGGCGCCGCCGGTGAACGGCATGCGCTCGGCGTTGGTGCTGCCGATGCTGATGATGCGGCCGCCCTCGCCCATGTGCCGCGCCGCTTCCTGGGTGGCGACGAAGACGCTGCGCACGTTGATCGCCACGGTGCGATCGAAGTCCTCCAGGCTCAGCTCGTCCAGCAGACCCAGCGCCAGCACGCCGGCGTTGTTGACCAGGATGTCGAGCCCGCCGAAGGTCTTCACGGTGGCGGCGACCGCCGCGCGCACCGCCTGCTCGTCGGCGCTGTCGGCGCGGATCGCCAGGGCCTTGCCGCCTTTCGCCTGGATCGCCGCGGCCAGTTGCTCGGCTTTTTGCGCCGAGCTGACGTAGGTGAAGGCGACCGCCGCGCCTTCCGCGGCCAGGCGCTCGACGATGGCGGCGCCAATGCCGCGCGAACCGCCCTGGACCAGGGCGATCTTGCCGCCAAGGGTGTTGCTATCGGATGTGCTCATGGGTGTCTCCTGGTTATTCGGGTTAAGAGAGGTCCAGTATCTACGCCTCAATCGATACCGATTAGCCGGCAATCCCTATACGCTGAATGAACCAACGGTTTACACAGACGCCCATGGAAACCCTCAACGCCATCGATTGCTTCGTCCGCAGCGCAGAGGCCGGCAGCTTCGCCGAAGCCGCGCGGCGCCTTGGATTGACGCCCGCCGCGGTGGGCAAGAACGTCGCCCGGCTGGAGGCGAGCATGGGCGTGCGACTGTTCCAGCGCAGCACGCGGAGGTTGAGCCTTACCGAAGACGGCGAGCGCTTCCTCGGCGAAGTCCGCGAGGGCCTCGCCAGCATCAAGAGCGCAGTGGCCAACCTTGGCAACAGTGCCGGGCAGCCCTCCGGCACGCTGAAGGTCAGCATGGGGCTGGCGTTCGCCATCGACTACATGATGCCGCTGCTGGGCGAATTCCTCGCCCGCTACCCGGCCATCGAACCGGACTGGCATTTCGACAATCGCCAGGTCGATCTCATCGGCCAGGGCTTCGACGCCGCCATCGGCGGCGGCTTCGAGCTCCCGCCCGGCGTCATCGCCCGCGAGCTCGCCCCGGCGCATCGCGTGCTGGTGGCCGCGCCGGACTACTTCGCGGGCGGCGCCGAGCCACGGCATCCGCAGGACCTGGAGGCCCTGGACGGCATCCTGATCCGCTCGCCACAGACCGGACGCATCCGCACCTGGCCACTGCGCACCCGCGACAACCAGCAGGCGCCGGTCGCGCTGAAGCCGCGCATGACCCTGAGCGACCCAGGCGCCGCGTGCCAGGCCGCCAGCCTGGGTTACGGGGTGGCACTGGTCAGCCTGCCGCACGCGGCGGCGTACCTGAACGACGGCCGCCTGCGCCGCGTGCTGCCGGAGTGGTACGTCGACGGCGGCGCACTGTGCCTCTATTTCCCGGCGCAACGCATCCTGCCGGCGAAGACCCGCGCGTTCGTCGACTTCGTCGTCGAGCACTTCCGCCGCGCAGGCCTCGCCGGGCGGCTGTCCGCCGTCTAGCTTCGGCCTTCTAAGACTTTTGGCGATAGCCGAACGGTCGACGCGAGCGCCCGAGTGGGCTAGTTTCAGGAGTGCCCGACAATTACAAGAATCCTGGAGGCACCATGTACTTGCGCAAACGCGCAGGGCTGCTCGCTGCTGCGACTGTCCTGACCCTCAGCACCACGGCTTTCGCCGCATCCGACTTCATCAACATCCTCACCGGCGGCACCAGCGGCGTTTACTACCCCGTCGGGGTCGGCCTGTCGCAGATCTACAGTCAGCATATCGAGGGGGCGAAAACCTCCGTCCAGGCGACCAAGGCCTCGGTGGAGAACCTCACCCTGCTCGAAGCCAAACGCGGCGAGCTGGCCTTCGCCCTCGGCGACTCCGTATCGGACGCCTGGAACGGCGTCGAGGATGCCGGCTTCAAGAAACCGCTGAAGAACCTGCGCGCCATCGCCGGGACCTACTCCAACTACATCCAGATCGTCGCCAGCGCGGATTCCGGGATCACGACCCTAGCCGACCTGAAGGGCAAGCGCATCTCGGTCGGGGCGCCAAAATCCGGCACCGAACTGAACGCGCGGGCGATCTTCAAGGCCGCAGGACTGACCTACGAAGACATGGGCAAGGTCGAATACCTTCCGTTCGCCGAATCCGTCGAGCTGATCAAGAATCGCCAGCTCGACGCCACCCTGCAGTCGTCCGGCCTGGGCATGGCGGCGATCCGCGACCTCTCCTCGACCATGAAGATCGCCTTCGTGCCGATCCCCACGGCGGTGGTGGAGAAGATCGGCAACGCCGCCTACATTCCCAGCAACATTCCCGCCGGCACCTATGACGGCCAGGATGCCGCCGTACCCACCGTAGCCATCGTCAACATCCTCGTGACGCACAAGGGCGTCAGCGACGAACTGGCGTACCAGATGACCAAGCAGATGTTCGAGAACCTGCCCCGGCTGGCTACTTCCCACTCCGCGGCGAAGGACATTTCCCTAGAGAACGCCACGAAGAACCTGCCGATACCGCTGCATCCGGGCGCCGAGCGCTACTACAAGGAGAAGGGTCTGCAGCTCTAGACCGTCATTGTCCTGCCATTGCGGACCGCCCTGATCGGGGCGGCCCCCGTTGTTTCGGAGTGAAACCATGAGCGAGACTTCGCACGGCCTGGCAGTGGACGCTGAGCATTGGCCCAAGACGCTGTTCGTCGTAGCCCTGCTGTTCTCCACCTTCCAGGTGCTTACCGCCGCCTTTCCGCTGGTATCCACCCAGGTATTGCGCGCCACCCACGTCGGCTTTCTGCTGCTGATGGTCTTTCTCAGCTATCCGCTGCGCGGCGACGCGCGCCCCTGGCAGCCAATGGCCTGGCTGCTCGGTCTCGCCGGTATGGCGACGGCGTTCTACCAAGGGTATTTCGAGGCCGATCTGATCCAGCGCTCGGGCGATCTGACCCAGGCGGACATGGCCATCGGCATCCTGCTCACGGTGCTGGTGTTCGAGGCCGCGCGCCGGGTGATGGGCATCGCCCTGCCGCTGATTTGCGCCATCTTCCTTGCCTACGGCCTGCTCGGTGAATACCTGCCCGGCGACCTGGCGCACCGCGGTTACGGCTTCGACCAGATCGTCAATCAGCTGGCCTTCGGCACCGAGGGCTTCTACGGTACGCCGGTGTACGTCTCGGCGACCTACATCTTCCTGTTCATCCTGTTCGGCGCCTTCCTCGAGCAAGCCGGGATGATCAAGCTGTTCACCGACTTCGCCATGGGCCTGTTCGGTCACAAGCTCGGTGGCCCGGCCAAGGTCTCGGTGGTTTCCTCGGCGCTGATGGGCACCATCACCGGCTCGGGCGTGGCCAACGTGGTCACCACCGGGCAGTTCACCATCCCGCTGATGAAACGCTTCGGCTATCGCCCGGCATTTGCCGGCGCGGTGGAGGCGACCGCCAGCATGGGCAGCCAGCTGATGCCGCCGGTGATGGGCGCGGTAGCCTTCATCATGGCCGAGACCATCAATGTGCCCTACGTCGAGGTGGCCAAGGCCGCCCTGATACCGGCGCTGCTGTACTTCGGTGCGGTGTTCTGGATGGTCCACCTGGAAGCCCGCCGTGCCAACCTCAAGGGTCTGCCCAAAGACCAGTGTCCGAGCGCCTGGACCGCGGTGAAGGAACGCTGGTACCTGCTGATTCCGTTGCTGGTCCTGATCTACCTGCTGTTCTCCGGACGCACGCCGATGTTTTCCGGGACCATAGGCCTGGCGCTGACCGCCATCGTCATCCTCGGCTCCGCGATCATCCTGCGGGTGTCCTCAACGGCCTTGCGCCTGATCTTCTGGATCGTCCTTGGCGTGCTCTGCGCCGGATTCTTCCAGCTCGGCATCGGCGTGGTGTTCGGCGTAATCGGCCTACTGGTGGTGGCCTGCTGGTTCGTCAAGGGTGGCCGCGAGACCCTGCGCGCCTGCGTGCGGGCGCTCGCCGAAGGTGCCCGTCACTCGGTGGCCGTGGGCATCGCCTGCACCCTGGTCGGGGTGATCATCGGCGTGGTCTCGCTGACCGGTATCGCCACCACCTTCGCCGGTTACATTCTGGCCATCGGGCAGAACAACCTGTTCCTTTCGCTGGTGCTGACGATGATCACCTGCCTGATCCTCGGCATGGGCATCCCGACCATCCCCAACTACATCATCACCAGCGCCATCGCCGCGCCGGCGCTCCTCGACCTTGGGGTACCACTGATCGTCTCGCACATGTTCGTCTTCTATTTCGGCCTGATGGCCGACCTTACGCCTCCAGTGGCCCTGGCCTGCTTCGCCGCCGCGCCGATCGCCAAGGAGAGCGGCTTCAAGATCAGCCTGTGGGCGATCCGCATTGCCGCCGCCGGCTTCGCCGTGCCCTTCATGGCGGTTTACGACCCGGCCCTGATGATGCAAGGCGACAACCTGCTGGACACCCTGTACATGCTGGTCAAGAGCGCGTTCGCCGTCGCCCTCTGGGGCGCCGCGGTGGTCGGCTTCCTGCAGGTGCGGCTGCCCGCCTGGGAGCGGCTGCTGGCATTCGCAGCCGGTGTCGCCCTGCTGCTGGCGGCACCGATCAGCGACGTCGTCGGCTTCGCCCTCGGCATCGTGCTGGTCGCCCAGCATCTCTGGCGCGCGCGCGGGACGTCGCTGCCGGTCGCCCCGTGATCGGTCTGTGCATCGGCCTGGCCGGGACGTTGTGGGCGCAGGAGCCTGCAGCCGATTTCACCCTGGCCTGGCGTCACACCATCGAGAAGATTCGCTGGGAGGAGGACTACCACCTCGATGCCGAGGGCCTTCACCTCGGCGAGGCGCGGGTTCGCGGAAGCGGTGCGGGCATGGAGATTCCCGACGGTGCGGTGCTCCGCGACGGCAGCTGGCACTACCGGCGCAACCTGCCGGCGCTACAGCCCCTGCGCCTGGGCCGCACGCCGGAGGCTGGCGATTTCGAACTGTGCGTGGCCGGGGCTTGCCGGCCCCTCGCCCACTGGATCGGCCCGCCCAGGCTCAACCAGCCTGCCGTGGAGTTGTGGAGCTGCGCCATGAAAGCGGAAGCCGGCGGCGACCCTGAACCTAGGTCAGACTCTTCACCCACACGGAAAGTGACTGCCCGGCCTTGAGCGCGTGTCCCGGTCGCCGATTTGCCAGGAACAAACCGGCATTCGCCTGAGCCCGACGGATCGAGGCTGCGCGGCCCGTAAAAAACCCTATACAATCCGCGGCCTTTCGCTTTCCGACCGAGGAGTCTCCCGTGAGCACCCTGCCAGCCTGTCCCCAGTGCAATTCCGAATACACCTATGAAGACGGCGCCATGCTGATGTGCCCGGAGTGCGCCCACGAATGGTCGGCCAGCGCCGAAGCCGCGCCCGGCGAAGACGCGAAGGTGATCAAGGACTCGGTCGGCAACGTGCTGCAGGACGGCGACACCGTCAGCGTGATCAAGGACCTCAAGGTCAAGGGCTCCTCGCTGGTGGTCAAGGTCGGCACCAAGGTCAAGGGCATCCGCTTGGTCGACGGCGACCACGACATCGACTGCAAGATCGACGGCATCGGCGCGATGAAGCTCAAGTCGGAGTTCGTCCGCAAGGTCTGATGCGGATCGAACACGAAAATGCCCGGCCGATGCCGGGCTTTTTTTGCGCTGACGCTCAGGGCGTCAGTTGCTGGACGTAGGCGGCGACGCCCTCGATGTCTTCCGGGGTCAGCCTGGCGGCCACCGAGTACATCACCGAAAGTGCGCGGCGCGGGTCCTTGTCGTGGTAGCGGGTCAGCGCCAGGCGCACGTATTCCGCCGACTGCCCGGCCAGCCGCGGGGCCTTTTCCTGGCCTTCGCCACGGGGGCCATGACAGGCATGGCAGACGCTGTCGAACAGCGCCTTGCCGTGCGCGCGCTGCGCCGCATCGCCCACCGCCGGCAACGGCGCGACCCTCTGCTGGCTGAAGTAGATGGCGATGTCGACGCGCTCCTCCAGGCTAAGCGATTTCGCCAGGCTCGACATGACGTAGTTGTTGCGCTCGCCGTCGGCGAACTTCTCGAACGAGCGGAACAGGTACAGCGGATTCTGCGCCGCCAGGTTGGGGATGTAGTCGCGCTTGCTGTTGCCGTCCTTGCCGTGGCAATGCCCGCACAGGACGATGCGCTCCTGGCCGGACTCGTAGGCCTTCTGGCGCAGCGTGGGGTCGCCCATCAGGTAGTTGAAGCGCGCCATCGCGTCTTCGTCGCCGGCGTGCGCGCCGAAGGCCAGCAGGCCGATCAGCAGGAGAAACGGAATACGCATCGAGAGTCGTCCTTTACCACGAGCCGGTGGCCCGCGTCGCCGCCGACTATGCCGCGCGGCACTGCGAAACTGGCGGACGCACGTCAAGGAAAGCGTCGATGCGAAACGCGCGCGAGGCTCAGTGTGAAAGCCGGCCTCGCCGGCAGCGGTGAAACGCCGGGTCTCGGAACCCGCTCACGACCTGGCACGACAGCCAGACAAGGCGAAAACGTCCGGGGCGACGGCGTTTTCACCTTGCGAACGAACGGCCGGGCGCCTGCCGACGCGCTCGTTGCACCTTGAAGCGCTGCACCAGCGCGATCAGCCGCTGGTTGGAACTCACCAGCCCTTCGGTGCTGCGGTCGACGCTGACGCCGCTGCCGACCAGCTCCTCGATCGGTTCGCGGTCCGCCACCCTGTTCTTGTTGATCTCCTCGGACACCGCGCTCTGTTCCTCGGCGGCGGTGGCGATCTGCGTGCTGAGGTCGTTGATGTGCACCACCGAAGTGACCATCTCGTCGAGGCCCTGGGTGACCCGCGCGGCGTTGTCCGCCGTTGCGTGGCAGCTGGACTTGGTCTTCTCCATGGCGCCGACCTCGGAACTGACGCCCGGCCGCAGGCGCGGGGGATGTCGTTGATCTCCGGTGCTCTGCTGGGTGCGCCCGGCCAGCGCGCGGACCTCGTCCGCGCGCAATGACCACGCGGCGCCTGCATCCCGGCGCGATGCCAGGGCTGCTCGAAGTAGTTGAGCGACTCGGCGGAGTTCCAGTGCTCGTTGAGCGCCAGCCTTCCCGAGGCATCGCGGTGGTAGAAGGTGCGCGCCCGGCGTGCGCTTGTCCGGCAGGGCCAGATCCCGCCGCCGAACACCTTGGCATCGCCGTACTGGTCGACCAGCCCAGCAGCACGCGGTCGATGCTGTCGCTGTCGAGCAGCGGAATGGTCCGTGTGATGCTGCGGGACTGGGCCAGCTCCAGCTTGATCCGCGAGCCGATCTCGCCGACCTGCGCCAGGGTGATCTGCGTGCCGGCATCCACCAGCATCGGCGTGACGAACCGGCGAATGCCAAGCGCGATGGCGATCACCAGCAGAACGATGAAGACGACGAAGGTCAGGGTGTAGTGAGCCTCGATGCTGTGCAGTGCGCTCATGCTGGGTAGCCTTCCGGCGGGTAAACGCTACGGAGACGGCGGCGACGCCGCGTCCCGGTAGTGCGCCATGGCTTTTGATGAGGGCAGGCAATCCGGGCCATCAGCAGCTAATGGCGGGCTGCAACGACGGCAGGCACTACTGCACTGGCAGGAAGTTGAGGAACAGCAGGCCCTGGGCGTAATTGACGCCGATGCGCCGGTAGCGCTCGTCGAGCACGTCGCTGAGCAGGTCCAGGCGGGCGACGATCTTGCCGAATTCCACGGCGAAGCTGAGGTTGCGCGCGTCGGCGGAAATCTCGTTGGAGAGCAACCACGGATTGCCCTGCAGGTCGCGCCGGCTGGTCAGCATCCAGGTGGCCTTCTCGATGTTGCGCGCGGCGTTGTTGATGAACCGAGCGTTCAGCGAGTCGGTGAGGTAGAACTCGGTTCTGCCGCCGTGGGCGGTGATCAGCATGCTGCCGATGGCGTAGATGAAGGCGCCGACGCGGTCTCCCTGGAACTCGTTGCTCAGCGCATAGCTGAGCGCCGCGACATCCCTGCGTCCGCCGAGCGAAGCCAGCGGCTGGTCCTTCTCGATGCCCATCTGCACGCGCTTCTCCGCCGCTTCGATGCTCGGCAGGCCGGTCTTGCGCCATTCCCGTGGATTCCGCCGGTAGAGCTTGTCGAGCAGTTGGTAAAGGCTGTTCAGGTTGTTGCGCATGGCGATCGTGGCCAGGCGGTCGGAATGGGTCTGGAAGAATTCGCTGGGCTTGACCGGGCTCTTGTTGCCGACGAACGCCTGGTGGTCCTGATGCCGGGCACAGCCACTGCCCAGCACCATCAGCAGCGGTAACAGCAGCCAGCTCCCGCCCCCCCGCGGCAGGCAGGACAGGCGTGCGACAAGCTCGCGCAAAGACAGGTACATCGGATCTGATCCTTAGATCTTTTTACGGGTGTGCTGGGTGAAGCGCACCCCTGTGATGGCTTATGTGACGGACATAAGCCATAGAAGTGCCGCGATGGCGTTCGGTGTGTCCTCCCGGGACGAGTCGTTCGTAGGACATACCAGGAAACCACGACGGGAGCTTGAGTCGTATGCAAGAAACCACAAGCCCAATTAAGGTGTAGAACGCCGCCCGCGACTTTTCCACCGGGGAGGTCGACTTGGCAGATGACGCTGCGCGATCCCACCGACTGAGCCTGGATGCGCAGCGCCAAGCCAACAGCTAGCTGTACACACAGCAACCAAAAGGCGCGGCAGAGCGAAAAGCCGATGCCATCTGTTCTGATAGGAAACGCTTGTGGGCAACAGGATTCGTATAGCCAGCCCATGCGATGCTGAAGCTATCAGCAGCCTCATCATCCGGGCACTTCGCGAAAGCAACGCAAAGGATTATCCGCCCTCCGTCATCGCGAGGGTCCAGCAGGGCTTCGACCCGGAAGCCATTCTGCTCATGCTCGTCAAACGCCGAGTGTTGGTTGCCGAGAATCGGCAGACCGTCCTCGGCACCGGCAGCCTGGACGGCGACGTGATACGAAGCGTCTATGTGGACCCCGCTCACCAAGGTCAGGGAATTGGACGCCTATTGATGGCAGAACTGGAGCGGGCGGCGATAGCAGCCGGCGTGGAAAGGCTGAAAGTCCCGTCCTCGCTCACTGCGGAAGGTTTTTATGCCCGTCTGGGGTTCCGGGCGATACGAGAAATAACCGAAGGTGAAGAGCGCACCATCGTCATGGAGCGGGGCCTGGGCGAGTAGCCCCGGTCCGCGGGCTGGCTGAGCACAGCGATACCCTGGCGATTCAACGAAAAGAGGCCAGTCTCTCGACTGGCCTCTTTCATTCGCCTCGCGCCATCGCTCAGGCGTTGTTGCTCGGAAAGGCGAATTGCGCGGCTTCGTGGCTGGCGCGTTGCGGCCAGCGCTGGGTGATGGATTTGCGCCGGGTGTAGAAACGCACGCCGTCCGGGCCGTAGGCGTGGAGGTCGCCGAACAGCGAGCGCTTCCAGCCGCCGAAGCTGTGGTAGGCCACCGGAACCGGCAGCGGCACGTTGACGCCGACCATGCCGACTTCGATCTCGTCGCAGAACAGCCGCGCCGCCTCCCCGTCGCGGGTGAAGATGCAGGTGCCGTTGCCGTATTCGTGATCGTTGATCAGTTGCATGGCGTCTTCCAGGCTGGCGACGCGGACGATGCACAGCACCGGGCCGAAGATCTCTTCCTTGTAGATGCGCATCTGCGCGGTCACGCGGTCGAACAGCGTGCCACCGACGAAATAGCCGTCCTCGTTGCCGGCCACGCGGTAGCCGCGGCCATCCACCACCAGTTCGGCGCCAGCGGCGACGCCGTCGTCGATGTAGCCGACCACCTTGTCGCGCGCGGCGGCGGTGACCAGCGGGCCCATGTCCAGGCCGCAGCTGGTGCCGGCGCCGATCTTCAGGCCCTGGATCTGCGGAACGATCTTCTCGACCAGCGCATCGGCGATCTGGTCGCCGACGCAGACGGCGACGGAGATCGCCATGCAGCGTTCGCCGCAGGAACCGTAGGCGGCGCCCATCAGCGCGCTGACGGCGTTGTCGAGGTCGGCGTCAGGCATCAGCACGGCGTGGTTCTTCGCGCCGCCGAGGGCCTGCACGCGTTTGCCGCGCTTGGCGCCTTCGCTGTAGATGTATTCGGCGATCGGCGTGGAGCCGACGAAGCTGATGGCCTTGACCTCCGGCGCTTCGATAAGCGCATCCACCGCTTCCTTGTCGCCGTGCACGACGTTGAGCACGCCCTTGGGCAGGCCGGCGCGCTGCAGCAGTTCGGCAATCAGCAGGGTGGAGCTGGGATCGCGCTCGGAAGGCTTGAGGATGAAGCAGTTGCCGCAGGCGATGGCCAGCGGGTACATCCACAGCGGGACCATCGCCGGGAAGTTGAACGGGGTGATGCCGGCTACCACGCCGAGCGGCTGGAAGTCACTCCAGGCGTCGATGTCCGGGCCGGCGTTGCGGCTGTATTCGCCCTTGAGGATTTCCGGGGCGGCGCTGGCGTATTCGACGTTCTCGATGCCGCGCTTGAGTTCGCCGGCGGCGTCCTCGAGGGTCTTGCCGTGTTCCTGGCTGATCAGCTCGGCGATCTTCGCCTCGTTCTGCTCCAGCAGTTGCTTGAAGCGGAACATCACCTGCGCGCGCTTGGCCGCCGGGGTGTTGCGCCAGGCCGGAAAGGCGGCCTTGGCGGCGTCGATGGCCTGCTGCACGGTGGCGCGGCTGGCCAGCGGCACCTTGTGGATGGCTTCGCCGGTGGACGGGTTGAAGACGTTGGCGGTGCGGCCGGTATCGGTGACGAATTCGCCGTTGATCAGGTGCTGGATGTTGCTCATGTCCGGTTCTCTTGTTAAGGAGTGTCGGTCGCGGGGCTCGTGCCGCCGCGTCGCTCCGCAAGGGCGTTCACGCGTTCGCGATGGGGGATTGCGGGGCGTCCTGGCTGCCCCGCCCTGGGAGTCAAGCGACGCTGTTCAGTGCGTCGCCGACGGCGTTCATCAAGCGGTCGAGGTCTTCCGGCTTGGCGTTGAAGGTCGGCCCGAACTGCAGGGTGTCACCGCCGAAGCGCACGTAGAAGCCTTCCTTCCACAGCTTCATGCCGATCTCGAACGGACGCACGATGGCGTCGCCGTCGCGCGGGGCGACCTGGATCGCGCCGGCCAGGCCGCAGTTGCGGATGTCGAGTACGTGGCTGGCGCCCTTGACGCCGTGCAGGGCCTTCGCGAAGTGCGGCGCCAGTTCGGCGGACTGCTGGATCAGGTTTTCCTTGGCCAGAAGTTCCAGCGAGGCGAGGCCGGCGGCGCAGGCCACCGGGTGCGCCGAATAGGTGTAGCCGTGACCGAACTCCACCGCGTACTCGGGCGTGGCCTGGCCCATGAAGGTCTGGTAGATCTCTCGCGAGGCGATCACCGCGCCCAGCGGAATCGCACCGTTGGTGACCTGCTTGGCGACGTTCATGATGTCCGGGGTGACGCCGAAGAACTCCGCGCCGGTGGCCTTGCCCATGCGTCCGAAGCCGGTGATGACCTCGTCGAAGATCAGCAGGATGTTGTTGGCGTCGCAGATCTCGCGCAGACGCTGCAGGTAGCCGGTGGGCGGCACGATGACGCCGGCCGAGCCGGACATCGGTTCGACGATCACCGCCGCGATGTTCGAGGCATCGTGCAGCTCGATCAGCTTGAGCAGCTCGTTGGCCAGTTCGACGCCGCCGGTCTGCGCCATGCCGCGGGTGAACGCCATGCCCGGCTGCAGGGTATGCGGCAGGTGGTCGGCATCCATCAGGCTGCCGAACATCTTGCGGTTGCCGCCGATGCCGCCGAGCGCGGTACCAGCGATATTGACGCCGTGGTAGGCGCGGGCGCGGCCGATCAGCTTGGTCTTCGCCGGCTGGCCTTTCAGGCGCCAGTAGGCACGGGCCATCTTCACCGCAGTGTCGGTGCACTCGGAACCGGAGTTGGTGAAGAACACGTGGTCGAGCTCGCCAGGCGTCATTTCGGCGATCTTCTCGGCCAGCCGGAACGACAGCGGATGGCCGTACTGGAATCCCGGCGAGTAGTCGAGGGTGCCCAATTGCTTGGCCACGGCTTCCTGGATTTCCTTGCGAGTGTGCCCGGCGCCGCAGGTCCACAGGCCCGAGAGGCTGTCGTAGATCTTGCGACCCTGGTCGTCGAACAGGTAGCTGCCCTCGGCGGCCACGATCAGGCGCGGGTCGCGCTGGAAGTTGCGGTTCGAGGAGAACGGCATCCAGTGGGCGTCCAGCTTCAGCTGGCTGGCCAGGGACGGCGTGGCGGTCTGCGGCATGTTCATCGGGCAATCCTCGCGAAGACGGAAAAGAGGGCCGTAGCGGGAGCGGTTCGCGAGCGGGCTCGCCTCTACGGGAATAGCAGTTGCGGCCGACAGTGACACGGGCATAAATTCGGTAAAATCAGATTCTTCCTATCTTCGGTTTATCAATCACTAAACAGTTGCGGTGCTCCCGCGATTGGAGGCCCGCCCCATGAGCATCCGCCGCCCCGACCCGCTGGCCCAGGTCAGCGATTTCGATATCCGCCTGCTCAGGCTGTTTCGCAGCGTGGTGGAATGCGGCGGCTTTTCCGCCGCCGAAGGCGTGCTCGGCATCGGCCGTTCGGCGATCAGCCAGCAGATGAGCGATCTGGAACAGCGCCTCGGTCTGCGTCTTTGCCAGCGTGGTCGCGCCGGCTTCGCCCTGACCGAGGAAGGCCGCGAGGTTTACCAGGCGTCGCAACAGGTGCTCAGTGCGCTGGAAACTTTCCGCACCGAGGTCAACGGACTGCACCGCCATCTGCGCGGCGAGCTGAATATCGGCCTCACCGACAACCTGGTCACGGTGCCGCAGATGCGCATCACCCACGCCCTCGCCCGGCTCAAGGAGCGCGGCCCGGATGTGCGCATCCAGATCCGCATGATCCCGCCCGGCGAAGTCGAGCAGGGCGTGCTCGGCGGCAGCCTGCACGTCGGCGTGGTGCCGCAGGCCGGCGCCCTGCCCGGCCTGGAATACCTGCCGCTGTACAGCGAACGTTCGCAGCTCTACTGCGCGGTGGGCCACCCGCTGTTCTACGTCGACGACGATGCGCTGGAAGACCGTCGCCTGAACGACCAGGACGCCATCGCGCCGACCTTCCGCCTGCCGACGGAAATCCAGGCGCACTACGGCGCGCTGAACTGCAGCGCCAGTGCCTCGGACCGCGAAGGCATGGCCTTCCTGATCCTCACCGGGCGCTACATCGGCTATCTGCCCGACCACTACGCGAGGCAGTGGGTGCAGCAGGGGCGCCTGCGCGCGCTGAAACCGGGGACGCGCTTCTATGACCTGAGTCTGGCATCGGTGACGCGCAAGGGCCGGCGCCCGCATCTGGTGCTGGAGAGTTTCCTCGACGCGCTGGCGGCGACCGGCTGAGGAAACGCCACGGCAGGCGCTGCCACCGTTTCACCCACGTTGCACACATCCCGCAACATTCTGGTGCGCGGCGCGCCTGCGCGTGGGAAGGATGAAAATCCTTATCCACCTAGCTTGAAGTTTTATCCATTTGATTAACAAGGATAAAATCATAATCAGCAAGCGCGAGAAAGCATAAAAGCTGGTCACTTGGTCAGCTTTTTGCTTAGTGCGGAGGCCCCAAAGGCCCCACTCAGCCAACACGAGTCCCGCATGAACGCCGAATCCGAAAACGCCCCCGATCTGATCTACGGACTGGAAGACCGCCCGGCTCCCGTCGCCGCCGTGTTCGCCGCCCTGCAACACGTGCTGGCGAGCTTCGTCGGCATCATCACGCCGCCACTGGTGATCGGCTCGGTGCTCGGCCTCGGCGCCCACCTGCCATACCTGATCAGCATGGCGCTGATGGTCTCCGGCGTCGGCACCTTCATCCAGGCGCGCCGCCCGTTCGGCATCGGCGCCGGGATGATCTGCCTGCAGGGCACCAGCTTCGCCTTCCTCGGCGCAGTGCTGTCCGCCGGCTTCATCGTCAAGAGTCGTGGTGGCAGCCCGGAGGACATCCTCGCGATGGTCTTCGGCGTGTGCTTCTTCGGCGCCTTCGTGCAGATCGTCCTCAGCCGCTTCATCGGACGGCTGCAACGCCTGGTCACCCCGCTGGTGACCGGCATCGTCATCACCCTGATCGGCGTCAGCCTGATCAAGGTCGGCGTCACCGACCTCGGCGGCGGGTTCAACGCACCGGACTTCGGCGCCCCGCGCAACCTCGCCCTGGGCGCGTTGGTGCTGGTCACCATTATCCTGCTGAACCGCTCCAACCGTCCCTGGGTGCGCCTCTCGGCGATCATCATCGGGCTGGCGATCGGCAGCCTGGCCGCCTGGTTCAGCGGCAAACTGGTCCCACAGCCGCTGCCCGACCTGCCGCTGATCAGCCTGCCGATCCCGTTCCGCTTCGGTTTCGCCTTCGACTGGACGGCGTTCCTCCCGGTCGCGCTGATCTACGTGATCAGCACCATCGAAACGGTCGGCGACCTGACCGCCAACTGCATGCTCTCGCGCAAACCCATCGAAGGCCCGAGCTACGTGCAGCGGCTAAAGGGCGGCGTGCTTGGCGACGGCGTCAGCTGCCTGCTGGCAGCCACCTTCAGCGCCTTCCCCAACACCACCTTCGCGCAGAACAACGGGGTCATCCAGATGACCGGCGTGGCCAGCCGCCATGTCGGCCTGTACATCGGCGCGATCCTCTTCGCCCTCGGCCTGTTCCCGCTGCTGGGCGCGGTGCTGCAGCAGATTCCCAAGCCGGTGCTCGGCGGTGCCACCCTGGTGATGTTCGGCAGCGTCGCCGCCGCCGGCATCCGCATCCTCGCCCGCGCGCCGCTGGATCGTCGCAGCATGCTGATCATCGCCGCCTCGTTCGGCGTCGGCCTGGGCATCGCCGCGCAACCGACGCTGTTGCATGAGCTGCCGAAGATCGTGCAGAACCTGTTCGACTCGGCGATCACCTGCGGCGGTCTGACCGCGATCATCCTCAACCTGGTGCTGCCGTTGGAACGGACGAGCGCACCCGCCCAGGCGATCGAGCTGGCCGCGGAAACCCCCGAATCGCCCTGAGCGTGACCTTCACCTTTTTGGTCGCCCTGACCCGCTCCTTCTCGCGAGGGGCTTTTTTTTCATCTGGCGAGACGCTCGACACGCGCCTGCGAACGCCCCGGAAAAAGGCATCCACGACACCGCCTCGCACCGCCATCGGGCAGGCCTCGGCAATTTTCAGGTTTATCGTTTCGCAGGCTTGTCTCGCGCCGATCTGTGGAGTATCTGTTCTCCCGCCCAAGCTGATTCACCGGATAGGTAATGACCGCCGATAACCCCGCCGTGACCGCGCCGTCCAACGCAAAGCCCGCCGGTCGCATCCGCCAGAAGAACGAAGAAACCATCCTCACGGCGGCCACCGAAGAATTCGCCCGGCACGGTTTCAAGGGCACCAGCATGAACACCATCGCCCTGCGCGCGGGGCTGCCCAAGGCCAACCTGCATTACTACTTCAGCAACAAGCTGGGACTGTACATCGAGGTCATGCGCAACATCCTCGAACTCTGGGACGGCACGTTCAGCCACCTGCGCGCCGAGGACGACCCAAGTACCGCGCTGGCCAACTACATCCGCGCCAAGATGGAATATTCGCGTCGCGAGCCGTTGGCCTCGAAGATCTTCGCCATGGAAGTGATCAGCGGCGGCGCCTGCCTGTCCGAGCACTTCAACCAGGACTACCGCGACTGGGTACGCGGACGCGCAGCGGTGTTCGAGGCGTGGATTGCCCAGGGCAAGATGGACCCGGTCGACCCGATCCACCTGATCTTCCTGCTCTGGGGCAGCACCCAGCACTACGCCGACTTCTCCAGCCAGATCTGCAGCCTGATCGGGCGCAAGAAGCTCACCCGCGACGACTTCGCCGTCGCCACCGACAACCTCATCCACATCATTCTCAAGGGCTGCGGCCTGACGCCGCCGGGCGCCTGAACCAGCCGCGCAACCGCCCACAGAATCTGTGCACAAAAATGTGCATAACACGGGGACAGGCGCACCGATGCCGCGCGTCGCGGGGTTTCGGCGGCGCTGCTCAAAAAATCGCCAACAGTCTCAGGTGCGACAGCACAACTCACTGACTTTCCTGGATTTTCCTGCTTGACAGCGGCGCCAGGCGGGTTTTTCGCACCTGCCGCGGCAGGCTGCCGCAGCTGAGATACCCAGTGGCCGCCGCCCTGTGGATAAGTCTGCGGACAACCGCCTGAAAAGCAGGCCCGGCAAGGATTGCAGCGCATCATCCGCCCTTCATTTCCGGAGTCGCCATGAGTCGCCCCGCCGCGCATCCATTCGCCGCCGCGTACTACTTCGACAGGTCTGCCGCCCGCGCTCGATCCGCGAGGCGGCGCGCCAGTCGAACGTCGCCTCCTCGGTGGTCAACCGGCAGATGCTCACGCTCGAGCACGAGCTCGGCGTGCCGCGGTTCAACTGCCTTCCCGGCGGCCTGCAAATGACCAGCGAGCTGTCGCGCCAACTGGTGCGGCGGCATGGGCGTGGCGTTCCAGACGCGCATCGGCGTCGAGGCCCGACCGCCACAGCGGCCTGCTGCCGCTGAACGACAACAGCGGCGTGTTCAGCGATCTCGGCGTCTACGTGCGCAGCGGCCGCTACTACCGGTGGCGGTGGACGCCTTCGTTCGTACCCGGGGCGAGGAGATCGCCCAGCTCGAACGGACCGAGGCGCAGGAAGTCGAGGCGCAACGCGGATGATTTTTTCATCCACCGCAACACTGCTTGGTGGATCGGTGGAGCGTGGTCCACCCTACGGAATGCCCAGTTCAGAGGCGCCCCTCGTGCATACAGCGCGTGGGATGACGCTTTTTTGATCCACCAAAACACCGCCCGGTGGATCGGTGGAGCGTGATCCACCCTACGGAACGCTCCAGTGCGGGGGCGGCGAAGCCCGATACCGTTTCGGCATCGGGCGGGCGTAATTCTCTTCTGGGAGCATCAGCGGGCGCACCGTATGCTCGGACCAACCCTGGAGATAGCGCATGCCCACCTCACTCGACGCCCGCGACCTGCCTCGCACCAGCCTGCCCATCATCGACCTCTCTGGCGCCGAATCCGGCGACCCGCGGCGCCTGGCCGAAATCGCCGCCGAGATCGACAGCGCGTGCCGCGACAAGGGCTTCTTCTACGTCGTCGGACACGGCATCGACCCGGCATTGCAGGCGGCGATGTTCGAGCAGTCGCGGCAGTTCTTCGCCATGCCCGAGGCGGACAAGCTGGCGCTGCACAAGGCCAACTCCAGCGCCAACCGCGGCTACGAGCCCTTGCGCGGCCAGGTGCTGGAAGCCGGTACGCCGCCGGACCTGAAGGAAGGCTTCTACATGGGCCCGGAGCTGGGCGCAGAGCATCCCGCCGTGCAGGCCGGGCGCTTCAACCACGGGCCCAACCAATGGCCGCAGGCGCTGCCGGAATTCCGCGAGGTGAACCTGCGCTACCTCGAGGCGGTGAGTGACCTGGCGCAGCGTTTGATGGGCCTGATGGCGCTGTCGCTGGGGCTGCCGCACACGCATTTCGACGACTACTGCCGCGACCCGCTGACCACCCTGCGCCTGCTGCACTATCCGCCGCAGCCGGCCAACGCCGCGCCCGGCGAGAAGGGCTGCGGCGCGCACAGCGACTTCGGCGGGCTGACCCTGCTGCTGCAGGACGGCAGCGGCGGTTTGCAGGTCTGGGACCAGGTCAACGGCGAATGGCTGTCCGGCACGCCGGTGCCGGGCGCCTACGTGATCAACCTGGGCGACATGATCGCGCGCTGGACCAACGACCGTTACCACTCGACGCTGCACCGGGTGATCAACACCAGCGGCGGCGAGCGCTATTCGATCCCGTTCTTCTACAGCGGCAACCCCGACCACCTGGTCGAGTGCCTGCCCGGCTCCGGCGAGCCGCCGCGCTATCCAGCGGTGACCGTCGAGGAACACCTGCGCGAGATGTACCGGCGCACCTATGCCTGAGACGCACGTCATCCTGATCCACGGCGCCTGGGCCGGTGGCTGGGTCTGGGACAACCTGCTGCCGCCCCTGCGCGACGCCGGCTACCGCCCGCATGCGCCGGACCTGATCGGCGCCGGCGCCGATGCCGTGGCGCCCGGCGAGGTCACCCTGGAAGGCTATCGCGAACAGATCCTCGCGCTGATCGCCGCGCTGGACGGCAAGGTGCACCTGGTCGCGCATTCCGGCGGCGGGCTGACGGCCACCGCGGTCGGCGAAGCGGCGCCGGAGCGCATCGCCAGCGTCAGCTTCGTCGCCGGAATGATGCTGCCCAGCGACCTGGGCTTCGCCGAACTCTGCGCGCAGTTGAGCGCGGAGGGCGAGGACGTCGCCGGCATCGGCCCCTACCTGCAAGCGGTCTACGGCGGCTGCCGCGTGCCGCCGCAGGCCGCGCGGGAAATCTTCTTCCACGACGCGCCGGCCGAAGCCGCCCGGCGCGCCGCCGAGCGCCTGGTGATGCAGCCCGACGGCGGTCGTCAGGTCAGCGTGCGCTGGAGCGCGGAACGCTTCGGCCGGCTGCCGCGTCTGTACGTCGAGGCGCGCGCCGACCGCTCGGTGACGCTCGCCGCGCAACGCCGCATGCAGCAGCAAGTGCCCGGCGCCCGGGTGGTCAGCCTGGCCTGCGGACACGTCCCGCAACTGGCGGCGCCTGATCGCCTGGCCCACGCGCTGCTGAGCTTCTTCGCACAAAACGATTCGTTTCTTGCATGAACAACCGTCCTTTCTCCAGGAGTTCACCCCCATGACGTTCTCCCCGCTCAAAGCCGCGCTGCTCGCCGCCGGCCTGTTCGCCTTCGCCGGCACCTCCCAGGCCGCCGACAAGGTGCGCTGGTTGAACGACTGGCTGCCGGCCGGCGACAAGGCCGCGATCTACCTCGGCGTGCAGAAGGGCCTGTTCGCCGCCGAAGGCCTCGAGGTGGAAATCGGCAGCGCCCGTGGCGGCAGCGACGTGGTCACCAAGCTGGCCACCGCCAGCGCCGACTTCGGCTCCGCCAGCCTGCCGGCCCTGTTGCAGGCACGCGCCCAGGGCGAGGTGCCGGTGGTGGCGCTGGCGCCGATCTACACGCGCCAGCCGGACGCGGTGTTCACCACCGAGGACAGCGGCATCGCCAGCATCAAGGACCTGGTCGGCAAGCAGGTCGCCACGCCGACCTTCTCCGCCTCCAACGTCACCTGGCCGCTGGTGCTCTCCAACAACGGCATCGCCGCCGACGCCATCCCCCTGCTCAAGGTCGACCCGGGCGCGATGACCGCCATGCTCGCCACCGGCAAGGTGCAGGCCACGCTGAACTGGGTGACCGTGGCGCCGGGCTTCGAGAAGGCCCTCGCCGAAACCGGCAAGAAGCTGCGCGTGCTGCCTTGGTCGAACTACGGTTTCGACGGCTACGGCCTGTCGTTGATGGGCTCCAAGCGCTTCGTCGACGCCCACCCGGAGGTCGCCGAGCGCTTCGTGCGCGCCTATCAGAAGGCCGAGGACATGGCCGTCGCCGACCCGGCCGCCGCCGCCGCGGCGCTCAAGGCCATGGTTCCGGAAATCGACGAGGCGCAGGCCGAAGCCCAGTACCGCGCGTCGCTGCCGCTGATCGACAACCCGGTCAGCGAGAAGCTCGGCAGGAAGACCTTCGACGCCACGCTGCTCAACACCACCTGGGAGTGGGTGGCCAAGTCGCAGAACCTGCCGCTGGACACCCTCGACCCGGCCAGCGCCATTGACGGGCGCTTCTCCAAGTGAGCGAAACACCCGAGCGCGGCGCAGACGCCCGTCCGAGCATCCGCTTCGAGCACGTCGGCCAGGTCTTCCCGGCCTCCGACGGCAGCCGGGTGGTGGCGCTGGAGGATGTCGATTTCAGCATCGGCCGGCACGAGTTCGTCGCCGTCATCGGCCCGTCCGGGTGCGGCAAGAGCACGCTGCTGCGGGTGCTCGCCGGGCTGGTCAGGCCGACCTCCGGGCAGGTGCAGATCTACGGCCTGCCGGTGAACGGCCCGCGCGAGGAGATCGGCATCGTGTTCCAGAAGCCGACGCTGCTGCCCTGGCTGAGCATCGCCGACAACGTCACCTTCCCGATGAAGCACAAGTACGGCCGGGTGACGCCGCAGGAGCGCCAGCGCGCCGGCGAGCTGCTGCAGATGGTCGGCCTCGCCGAGTTCGCCGACAAACGCCCGGACGAGCTGTCCGGCGGCATGCAGCAGCGCGCGGCGATCGCCCGAGCGCTGCTGCACGATCCGGAAATCCTGCTGATGGACGAGCCGTTCTCGGCGCTCGACGCGCTGACCCGCGACGAGATGAGCCTGGAACTGCTGAACATCTGGACGCAGCGGCCGAAGACCGTGCTGTTCATTACCCACTCGATTCCCGAGGCGCTGCTGCTGGCCGACCGCATTCTGGTGATGTCGGCGCGGCCGGGCCGGGTGCGCGAGATCATCGAGGTCGACCTGCCGCGCCCGCGGTCCCTGGATACCCTGACGGAGCCGCGCTTCCATGAACTCGCCAACCACATCCGTCGACAGGTCTTCTCGCGTGTCGTCGGGCTTTAGGATGAGCGCACGCTGGAAGGACGGGCTCGCCCCACTGTGCGCCTTCATCGCCCTGCTCGCGCTCTGGGAGGGCGCCTGCCGGCTGTTCGCCATCCCCGGCTTCGTGCTGCCCTCGCCCAGCGCCATCGGCATTGCCGCGCTCAAGGTCGCGCCGGGCACCTGGGCCGGGCATGTCGGCGCCACCCTGAAGGTCAGCCTGCTCGGCTACGGCCTGTCGATCCTGGTCGGCATTCCCCTGGCGATCGCGCTGTCGGCGTCGAAGGCGCTGTCGCGCACGCTCTATCCGTTGCTGGTGGTGGTGCAGTCGACGCCGATCGTGGCGGTGGCACCGATCATCGTCGTGGTGCTCGGTGCCGGCGACCTGCCGCGGGTGTTCATCACCTTCCTGATCGCCTTCTTCCCGATCGTGGTGTCCACCGTCACCGGCCTGCAGGCGACGCCGGCCGAACTCATCGAGCTGTCGCAGTCGCTCGGCGCCAGCCGCCTGCGCGAGTACCGCAACATCCGCCTGCCCTACGCCATCCCGCACATCTTCGCTGCCCTGCGCATCTCCATCACCCTGGCGGTGATCGGTGCGGTGGTCGCCGAATTCGTCGCCGCGGAGAACGGCCTGGGCTACTTCATCAACTTCTCCACCTCGTTGTTCCAGGTCCCGCAGGCGTTCGCCGCGCTGATGATGCTGGTGCTGATCAGCCTGATCCTGTTCCAGCTGGTCGGCCTGGCGCAGCGCCTGCTGTTCGCCTGGAGCCTGCCCAAGAAGAGTCCATGACATGACCGATCACGAAACCCTGCTGCGCAAGAGCTTCGACGTCGCCCGCCGCGCCCACGAGAACGGCGCCCACCCCTTTGGCGCGATCCTGGTGGACGCCGACGGCAAGGTGCTGATGGAACAGGGCAACGCCTACCTGCCCGACCACGACATGACCGGCCACGCCGAACGCGTGCTGATGACCCGCGCGAGCACCACCTACAGCCCGGAATTCCTCGCCAGCTGCAGCATGTACACCTCCGCCGAACCCTGCGCGATGTGCGCCGGCGCCGCCTACTGGGCGGGCCTCGGACGGGTCGTCTACGGCCTCTCCGAGGCGCGCCTGAAGCGCATCACCGGCAACCACCCGGAAAATCCGACGCTGGACCTGCCCTGCCGCGTGGTGTTCGACGCCGGCCAGCGCAAGGTCGAGGTGATCGGCCCGCTGCTCGAGGAAGAGGGCGCGGAACTGCACGACGGCGTGTGGTGATCCGCCGCACCGAAAGACGACGTCTCGCTCCGCAATGGTGCGACGACTTATCATGGGGCCGACCTTCGCGTCGGCCTTCTTATTGCACTGAAAAGAGCCAGGCTTCCCCGGCCGGGCCTTCCCGGACGCCGGAGGGCGCTGCGGCGAGCATCTCCCTGCTGGCCTTTTGACAAAACTTGACCCACTGGCCAGGTTTTTGCTTTCGACAAGCCCATCCCGCTTCCCATTGGATACGCCATGTCCTTCGACACCGCTTCCACGCCGCGCCTGCAGATGCGTGGCATCACCAAACGCTACCCCGGCACCGTGGCCAACGACCGCGTCGAGCTGAGCATCCAGCCCGGCGAGATCCGCGCGTTGCTGGGCGAGAACGGCGCCGGCAAGAGCACGCTGATGAAGATCATCTACGGCGTCACCCAGCCGGACGAGGGCGAGATCATCTGGCATGGCGAGCCGCTGAAGATGCGCGACCCGGCGCAGGCGCGCGGGCTCGGCATCGGCATGGTGTTCCAGCATTTCTCGCTGTTCGAGACGCTCAGCGTGGCGGAGAACATCGCCCTGGCGATGGGCGCCGCGGCCGGCACGCCGAAGCAGCTGGAGCCGCGCATCCGCGAGGTGTCGCAGCGCTATGGCATGGCCCTGGAGCCGCACCGCCTGGTGCACAGCCTGTCGATCGGCGAGCGCCAGCGGGTGGAAATCGTTCGCTGCCTGATGCAGGACATCAAGCTGCTGATCCTCGACGAGCCGACCTCGGTGCTCACCCCGCAGGAGGCCGACGAGCTGTTCGTCACCCTGCGCCACCTGGCGGCGGAGGGCTGCAGCATCCTCTTCATCAGCCACAAGCTCGGCGAAGTGCGCGCGCTCTGCCAGAGTGCCACCGTGCTGCGCGGCGGCAAGGTGTCCGGGCACTGCGTGCCGACGGAATGCTCGGACATGGACCTGGCGCGGCTGATGGTCGGCGCGGCGGAAGGCCTGGAAGCGAGCTACCCGAAGGTCCACGGCGGCCTCACCCGCCTGCGCGTCGACGACCTCAACTGGCACAACGCCGACCCGTTCGGCACCTCCCTGGCGCAATGCCGCCTGGAAGTGCGCAGCGGCGAGATCGTCGGCATCGCCGGGGTCGCCGGCAACGGCCAGGACGAGCTGCTGGCGCTGCTCTCCGGCGAGGTGCGCCTGCCCTCGGGCGAACGCGAGCGCATCACCCTGGACAACCAGCCGATGGCCAACCTCCATCCCGACGCACGCCGCCAGCTCGGCCTGGCCTTCGTCCCCGCCGAACGCCTCGGCCACGGCTCGGTGCCGGACATGAGCCTGGCCGACAATGCCCTGCTCACCGGCTTCCAGATGGGCCTGACCCACGCCGGGATGATCAACCACGGCAAGGTGATGGCCTTCGCCGACACGATCATCGCCGACTACTCGGTGAAGACCCCGGACGCCCACACCACGGCGCGCAGCCTGTCCGGCGGCAACCTGCAGAAATTCATCCTCGGCCGGGAAATCCTCCAGCAGCCGAAGCTGCTGGTGGCGGCGCATCCGACCTGGGGCGTCGACGTCGGCGCCGCGGCGGCGATCCACCGCGCGCTGATCGCCCTGCGCGATGCCGGCGCGGCGATCCTGGTGATTTCAGAAGACCTGGACGAACTGTTCCAGATCAGCGACCGCATCGGTGCGCTGTGCAGCGGTCGCCTGTCGCCGCTGGCCGAAACCGCGCAGACCACGCCGGTGGAAGTCGGCCGCTGGATGGCCGGCGAATTCGAACCCGTAACCCACGCCTGACGAGACCGACCCATGTTGCTATCTCTAGAACCTCGCGGTCGCCAGTCCCGCGCCATGCTCTGGCTGTCGCCGCTGCTCGCCGGCGTGCTGACCCTGGCCAGCGGCGCCCTGCTGTTCGCCATCCTCGGCCATCCGCCGCTGGAAACCTTCAAGGTGCTGCTGATCGACCCGGTCTCCGACTTCTACGGCGTCTCCGAGCTGCTGGTGAAGGCACTGCCGATCCTGCTCTGCGCGCTCGGCCTGGCGGTGGCCTACCAGGCGCGCATCTGGAACATCGGCGCCGAAGGCCAGCTGCTGATCGGCGCCCTCGCCGGGAGCGCGCTGGCGGTGCACATCATCGACTGGGAAAGCCGCTGGGCGCTGACCCTGGTGCTCGCTGCCGGCACGCTCGCCGGCGCCGCCTGGGGCGGCCTGGCGGCCTGGCTGCGGACGCGCTTCAACGCCAACGAAATCCTCACCACCATCATGCTCAACTACATCGCCCTGAACCTGCTGCTGTTCTTCGTGCACGGGCCGCTGAAGGACCCGGCCGGCTTCAACTTCCCGGAATCCGCGACCTTCGGCGATGCCAGCCGGCTGCCGGCGGTGTTCGAGGACGGCCGCGTCCATGCCGGCATCTACTTCGCCCTGCTGGCGCTGGTGGCGGTCTGGGTGCTGCTGCAGAAGAGCTTCGTCGGTTTCCAGATCAAGGTGCTCGGCCTGGACAAGCGCGCCGCCGGCTTCGTCGGCTTCCGCGAGCGCCGGCTGGTCTGGCTGGCGCTGCTGATCAGCGGCGGCCTGGCCGGCCTGGCCGGGGTCGGCGAGGTCACCGGGCCGATCGGCCAACTGGTGCCGCAGGTGTCGCCGGGCTACGGCTACGCGGCGATCACCGTGGCCTTCCTCGGCCGCCTGAACCCGCTCGGCATCCTCTTCGCCGGGTTGCTGATGGCGCTGCTCTACCTCGGCGGCGAGAACGCGCAGATGGCCGCCAACCTGCCGCAATCGATCACCCAGCTGTTCCAGGGCATGGTGCTGTTCTTCCTGCTCGCCTGCGACGTGCTGATCCTCTACCGCCCGCGGCTGCAGCTGAAATGGGCCAAGCGCGCGGCGCTGCAAAAGGCTGCCGCGTGATGCGCCGGCCCGTCGCCCCCTACGAACTCGCGGAGTAACCATGGACATCGATCTGCTGACCAATATCTTCTACGCCATGGTGCGCACCGGAACGCCGCTGCTGCTGGTCGCCCTCGGCGAACTGGTGTGCGAGAAGAGCGGCGTACTCAACCTCGGCCAGGAAGGCATGATGCTGTTCGGCGCGGTGATCGGCTTCATCGTCGCCTTCTCCAGCGGCAGCCTCTGGCTCGGCGTGCTCTGCGCCTGCCTGGCGGGCGTGCTGCTCTCGCTGCTGTTCGCCTTCGTCGCCCTCGGCCTGTCGTCGAACCAGGTCGCCACCGGGCTGGCGCTGACCATCTTCGGGGTCGGCCTGTCGTCGTTCATCGGCGCCGCCTGGGTCGGCAAGCCGCTGGCCGGCTTCGAGCCGGTGGCGATTCCGCTGCTCAGCGAAATCCCGCTGCTGGGACGCATGCTGTTCGGCCAGGACCTGCTGGTCTACCTGTCCTTCGCGCTGTTCGCCCTGGTCGCCTGGGTGATCCTCAAGAGCCGCGTCGGCCTGATCATCCAGGCGGTCGGCGAGAACCCCAACGCGGCCAGCGCCATGGGCCTGCCGGTGCTGCGCGTGCGCACCCTGGCGGTGATGTTCGGCGGCGCCATGGCCGGCCTCGCCGGTGGCTACATGTCGCTCGCCTACACCCCGATGTGGGCGGAGAACATGACCGCCGGGCGCGGCTGGATCGCCCTGGCGCTGGTGGTGTTCGCCAGCTGGCGGGTGTTCCGCGTGGTGCTCGGCGCCTGGCTTTTCGGCCTGGCCAGCATCCTCCACCTGGTGGCCCAGGGCATCGGCCTGGCGATCCCCGGCAACCTGCTGGCGATGCTGCCCTACGTGGCAACCATCGTGGTGCTGGTGGTGCTCTCCCGCGATGCGATCAAGACCCGCCTGTACGCGCCGGTTTCCCTCGGTCAGCCGTGGAAAGCCGGGCACTGAGCTCGCCGGCCACGCCACGTCGACGCCCGCCGGTGCGCGCGGCGCACCCTAGGGGTTTCGCCCGACGCAAACGTGGGACGAGCCCCGCCCTCGACGGGTATCGTCGCTGCGCTCCTCGACCCGACCTATAGGGCCGGCCGTCGTAGGGTGCGCCATGCGCACCTTGCGCGGTCTGCCGGCGCGTGCGGCGCTCCCTGCGACTTCGCTGTGCGCAGCGGCAGCAGCTGCGCCACGCCCCAGGCGATCTCCGCGAGCAGGAACGGCAGCAGGATCAGGCTTGCGCCCTGGCTCAGGGCGTAGGCCTGCCAGAGGGCGAACAGCACCCGCCCGACGGCGTCGTAACGGCCGAAACGCGGCTGCGGGTCACGGATGCGCAGCACCGCCCAGACGCAGACGATCGAGCCCATCAGGTTGGCCATGAGCAGCTGCAACGGCCCGAATTCGCTCAGCTCGCCGGGGATCGCGAAACGCGCGGCGATGCCCGCCAGCACGCCGTGCAGCAGGACGAAGGTCCAGGGCGTGGCGAAGGCGGCGCTGACGATCAGGTCGTACCAGGCGCTGGCGCGAACCAGCTGGCGATAGTGTTGCGTGCTCCACATGGGCGAATCCTCGGATGAAAGAGCGCGCAGCCTGGAGCCTGGAGTAAGCTCCAGGGTCAAGCCCTTTTCCGGAGTCCCGCCATGCGCATCGGCGAACTGGCGCAAAGCACCGCGGTGAGCCGCGACAGCCTGCGTTTCTATGAACGCCTCGGGCTGATCGGTTCGCGCCGCAGCGCCAACGGGTATCGCGACTACCCACCGCAGGCTCGCGAGCTGGTGCTCTACATCAAGACCGCGCAACGCCTGGGTTTCAGCCTGGCCGAGATCGGCAGCAACCTGTCCGGCGTGCAGAACGCCAGCGATCCGGACGCCGCCGTGCGCGTGCTGCTCGGCGACAAGCTGGCGCGGGTCGACCAGCAGATCGACAAGCTGCAGCAACTGCGCGCGGAATTGCAGACACGCCTGGCCAACGACTGCCCGCTCGGCCGCGACGAAGGGCCGGGCTGAATGCGCCGGCATGGAACGATCGCCACCCAACCCGCTCCCACAGTCGAGGCCGACAACGGCCAGACGCAGACGAGGGCATTACCCTGGAAAGCCTGATCAAGCTGTTTCCCTGGCTGCGAGCGGTAAACCGCAGCAGCTGGAGCCCGGACCTCGGCGCCGGCCTGCTCGGCGCGGTGCTGGCGCTGCCGCAGGGCGTCGCCTTCGCCACCCTGGCCGGGCTGCCGCCGCAGTACGGCGTCTACGGCGCGGTGCTGCCGTGCATCATCGCCGCGCTGTTCGGCTCCAGCCGGCACGTGGTGACCGGGCCTAACAACGCCAACTCGCTCGCCCTGTTCGCCGCGCTGTCGCCGCTGGCGGCAGCCGGCTCGCCGCAGTACATCGACCTGGCCCTGGCGGTGACGGTAATGGTCGGCCTGCTGCAACTGCTGGTGGGCGCCTTCCGCCTCGGCGCGCTGGCCAATTTCATCTCGCCCTCGGTGCTGCTGGGCTTCATGTCCGGCGCGGCCGTGCTGATCGGCCTGTACTCGCTCAAGGACTTCTTCGGCATCGTGCTGCCGCGCGACGGCTCGCCGTATTTCCTGCTGCAGTACATCCTCCAGCACCCGACTGCCATTCACTGGCCGACGCTGGGCATCGGTCTGCTCTCGCTCGGCGCGACCCTGCTGCTGCGCCGGCTGCGGCCGCGCTGGCCGTACATGCTGGTGGGCCTGCTGGCGGGCTGCCTGGCGGCGTTCGTCATCGACCGGCTGAAGCCCGGCCTGCACGCCGGCATCAGCACGGTGGGCGCGATGCCTTCGGCCGTGCCACCGTTCCATCTGCCGGAGGTCAGCTTTACCGACCTCGCCAACCTGTCGTCGATCGCCGTGGCGCTGACCCTGGTCGCGCTGGGCCAGTCGCTGTCGATCAGCAAGGCGCTGGCGCAGCGTTCCGGACAGCGCATCGACGTCAACCGCGAGTTCATCGGCCAGGGCCTGGCCAACGGCATCGGCGGCTTCTTCTCCTCCTACGTGTCCTGCGGCTCGCTGAACCGCTCGCTGCCCAGCTACGAGGCCGGCGCGCGCACGCCGCTGGCGGCGGTGTTCTCGGCGCTGCTGCTGGTGCTGCTGGTGAGTTTCGGCGGCAGCCTGATCGCGCAGATCCCGTTGGCGGCGATCGCCGCGATGCTGTTGCTGGTGGCCTGGAATCTGGTCGACGGCGCGCGCTGGCGGCACGTGCTGCGCACCAGCCGCAGCGAGGCGCTGGTGGCCGCGGTGACCTTCCTGGCGACCCTGACCATCCCGCTGGACCGCGCGGTGCTGCTCGGCACGCTGGTCTCGCTGATGGTCTACTTGTACCGCTCGGCGCATCCGGCGGTGCGCGTGCTGCTGCCCGACCCGAACGATCCGGGCCGGCGCTTCACGCCGCTGGAAGACCTGCAACCGGTGCCGGAGGAGTGCCCGCAGCTCAAGCTGGTGCGCATCGAAGGCTCGATCTTCTTCGGCGCCGCTGCGCATGTCGGCGACTACCTGCAACAGTTCCGCGACCGGCACCCGCAGCAGAAGCACGCGCTGTTCATGACCAAGAGCATGAATTTCATCGACCTGGCCGGCAACGACCTCTGGGAACACGAACTGAAGCAGCGCCGCAGCATGGGCGGCGACCTGTACTTCCACCGCCCGCGCGCGCCGGTGCTGGAGCTGTTCGCCCGCAGCGGGCTGCTCGGCCGCCTCGGCCGCGACCACGTGTTCGCCTCCAAGGACCAGGCGCTGAAGGCGATCTACCCGCGCCTGGACTCGGCGATCTGCCGCACCTGCCAGGCGCGCGCGTTCACCGAGTGCGAGCAGCGCGCCGCGCACGCCCCGGACACCGACGCGCCGCTGATCGCCCGCGAGTGAAAGGCCGCCGCCAGGGGATGACAACGCGCGGCGAAGCCCTTATCTTCGCCGCGCCTTCCATCATGAAGGCACCTGGATCAGCAGACAGGAAAACTGAGCTGGCTAACCTGAACCCACACGTCAGAGGAGCCGGCCCATGGCTGCTACCCGCATCTGGATCAAGAACCCCCTCGCCCTGTTCACCGCCACCTCATCCAACGCCGCCGGCGGCCTGGTGATCGAGGACGGCGTCATCGTGCAACTGCTCGCCGCCGGGGAAGCGCCCCCCGCGCCCTGCGGGCAGGTCTTCGACGCCCGCGAGCACGTCGTGCTGCCGGGGCTGATCAACACCCACCATCACTTCTACCAGACGCTCACCCGCGCCTGGGCGCCGGTGGTCAACCAGCCGCTGTTCCCCTGGCTGAAGACGCTCTACCCGGTGTGGGCGCGGCTGACCCCGGAAAAACTCGCGGTGGCCAGCACGGTCGCCCTGACCGAGCTGCTGCTCTCCGGTTGCACCACCGCGGCGGACCATCACTACCTGTTCCCCGACGGTCTGGAGGAAGCCATCGACGTGCAGGTCGAGGCGGTCCGCGCGCTGGGCATGCGTGCCATGCTGACCCGCGGTTCGATGAGCCTCGGCGAGAAGGACGGCGGCCTGCCGCCGCAGCAGACGGTGCAGCAGGGCCAGGTGATCCTCGACGACAGCCTGCGACTGATCCGCCGCTACCACGAGCGCGGCGACGGCGCCCGGGTGCAGATCGCCCTGGCGCCCTGCTCGCCGTTCTCGGTGACCACCGAGATCATGAGCGCCAGCGCCGCGCTGGCGGAGGCCGAGGACGTGCGCCTGCACACCCACCTCGCCGAGACGCTGGACGAGGAGGACTTCTGCCTGCAACGCTTCGGCCTGCGCACCGTGGACTATCTGGACAGCGTCGGCTGGCTCGGCCCGCGCACCTGGCTGGCCCACGGCATCCACTTCAACCCGGACGAGATCGCCCGCCTCGGCGCCGCCGGCACCGGCATCTGCCATTGCCCGAGCTCGAACATGCGCCTGGCCTCGGGCATCTGCCCGACCCTGGAGCTGGAGGCGGCCGGGGCGCCGATCGGCCTGGGCGTCGACGGCTCGGCCTCCAACGACGCCTCCAACATGATCCTCGAAGCGAAACAGGCGCTGTACCTGCAGCGCCTGCGCTACGGCGCCGAGCGGATCACCCCGGAGCGGGCGCTGGGCTGGGCCACGCGCGGTTCGGCCAGGCTGCTCGGGCGCAGCGACATCGGCGAGCTGGCGCTGGGCAAGCAGGCCGACCTGGCGCTGTTCAAGCTCGACGAACTGCGCTTCTCCGGTAGCCACGACCCGCTCTCGGCACTGCTGCTGTGCGGCGCCGACCGCGCCGACCGGGTGATGGTCGGCGGCCAGTGGCGGGTGATCGACGGCCAGGTCGAGGGCCTCGACCTGCCGGCGCTGATCGCCCGCCACCGCGAAGCCGCCAGGGCGCTGATCGCCGGCTGACGCGGCCATCCGACGGCGAGGGACAAGCCGCGCCACCCGATACACCACCCGGTGGATCGACGAGGCGCGATCCACCCTACGCCAGCTGCGTAGGGTGGATGACGCTCCTTTCATCCACCGATACACCGCCCAGCGGGCCGACAAAGCGCGATCCACCATGCACCAGCCCGCTTGCGTCAGGTGATGGCGCTCTTCTCATCCACCGATACACCGCCTGGTGGATCGACGAGGCGCGATCCACCGCCAGCCCGCTTGCGTCGGCTGATGACGGCCTTTTCATTCATCGAGGCGATGCGCTCCAACCTCCCGCGAATCGTCCCGGCTAACCGCTGCCCAGCATCAACCCCGCCAGCGCGTCGGCGGCCCGCAGCCATAGCGGATGGACGCGGATGAAGACGTCGAACAGCGTCACCAGCAGCGGGATGGCGAACAGTAGCCGAGCGGTCGCGGTGGCCCGTACCAGCAGCGAAGCGCCAGCGGCAGGGCACCGCCGAAGCACGTCAGGCCGAGGCCGAGAAGACCGAGGAACGACACGGCGCACCTCGGCCGCCGTGCCACCGTGGTGGTTCAGGCGATGTCTCCGGAGTGGAGGTCAAGGAGCCCGCGCTCACGCCATGGCGGCCTTGTGGTCGGTGCGCCAGTTGCGCCACTGGTAGATCAGCGTGCCGAGCAGCGCATAGCCCGCGGCCATCGCCAGCAGCACCAGGATGTGCGGGCCGACGGCGCCCAGCGGCAGGTCCATCTGGTTCATTTCCGCCACCGCGCGGATGGTCCAGGTCGACGGAATCGCGTTGGCCAGCAGCAGCACCCAGCCGGGCATCGCCTGCGGCGGCCAGGTGTAGCCGGCGAGGTAGAACAGCGGCAGGGTGACGAAGGTGAGCGTCAGGTACACCGCCTCTTCCGAGGGCAGCAGTTCGGCGAGGAACTCGCTGAGCGCCAGCACCGCCAGCAGGAACGGCAGGACGATGCCCAGCAGCGCCCAGAACGGCGAGGTCTGGCGGAAGCCGAAAATGTACGGCCAGATCACATAGAGCAGCATCGCCAGGACGATCCAGATCAGCAACTGCGCCGCGTAGCGTCCCAGCCGGGTGGACAGCGGCTGTCGCAGCGAGCGCGGGGTGCCGCCGCGCAGGTTGAGGCTGACCCGCGTACTCGACAGCAGCAGGCCGTGCTGCAGGATCAGCGTGACCAGCCCCGGCAGGACGATGGCGGCGAAGCTGGCGCCGGGGTTGTACAGATCCACCAGACGCGCCACCAGCGGATCGAGCAGGGTCTGCGTCTGCGCCGCGGAAAAGCCGCTGCGCGCGAGCAGTTCGCCGTTATGGTCGCGCAGCAATTGGTTGTAGGTGGCGCTGATGTCCTGCTGGATCTGCCCGTTGGCGATGCGGTTGGTGGCGTCGCCGAACACCGGGACCACCAGTTGCTCGCCGCGCAGCAGGCGCTTCTCGAAATCCACCGGGATGACAATCACCGCGAAGAGCTGGCGCCAGGCAAGGTCGGCCTGCGCCGCGGGCAGGTCGGCATAGGCCCGCACGCCGATCTTCGGCGCCGCGTCGAGCATCCGCGCCAGCTCGCGGCTGGCGCTGCTGTGGTCCATGTCGATCACTGCCACCGGCAGGTCGTCGATGGTGCGCCCCAGGTAGGGCGTCGAGGTGAAGCATATGGTGAGCACCAGCAGCAGCCAGAGCGGCTTGCTCAGCATGTTCTTCAGGCTCTGGCGCAGGACGTTGCAGAAGTTTTTCATGGGCTCCTCGCTACGCTGGGCTGAAATCGAGGCGCTTGCGCAGCCGCTGCTTGGCGATCATGTAGGTGACCAACGGATACAGCGACAGCTTGAGACAGGCGTAGGCGCCCGAGTTGGCCGGCGCCTCGCGGAGGAACTGGTCGAACAGCCCGCTCAGGCAGTGGGTGAGTGGCTCGAGGTAGCTGATCGCCTGGGCCGGCAGCGGCATCGCCAGGGTCGGAATCAGCACGCCGGAATAGGTCTGCGCGATGCCGATCAGCATGCCTACCAGCGAGTAGGCGGAGAAGCGGTTGGCGGTGAAGATGAACAGCAGCAGGCCGACCGCCTGCGCGGCGACGACGTAGCAGACGGTGATCGCCAGCATCCAGCCGACGCTACCCTTGATCACCGCGCCGTTGAGCACCACCAGCAGGAACAGCTCGACCATCAGCAGCGTCGAGAACAGCAGTGTGTAGGGCGCCAGCTTGCCCAGCAGGCGCACGCCGAGCGCCTTGGCCCGGAGGATGTGCGGCGAGCTGGCGCGCAGCTCGGGCGCCTCGCGGGCGAGCACGTGAATGGTGGCGATGATCACGAACAACTGCAGCAGGTGCACGATGGCGGCGAACTGCTGGTAGTAGATGTAGTTGCCGCTGGCGTTGTAGAGGCTCTCGAAGCTCACGCTGACGCTGGCCAGGCTCGGCAGCGGCTTGCCCATGCCGGCGGCGAGCGCCGGGCGAACCTGCTGGCCCAGCGCCGCGGCGAGGCCGGCGAAGTCCTGGGTGGAGTAGAAGCCGGCGGCGTAGAACAGCGAGTTGTAATAGAACTGCACGCTCGGGCGGCGCCCGGCGAGCACGTCCTTCTCGAAATCACGCGGCACGTAGACCAGGCCGTACTGATCGGCTTCCTGCATGTGCCGCAGTGCCTCCGGCAAGCCGTCGGTCTGGCTGACCAATTGCGCGTGGGGGCCGGCGTCGAGCTGGCGCAGCAACTGCCGCGACAGGCTGCTGTGGTCCTCGTCGACCACCGACACGGGCATGTCCTGCAGGGTGCCGGCCTTGTAGATGCCGCTGATGAGCACGAACAGCAGCAGCGGCCAGATCCAGCCGAGCCAGTGAATGGTCCAGCTGCGCGTCGCCAGCCGGGTCTCGGTGTTGAACGCCTGGACGAAGCGCCAGGCATCGCGCTTCAGTTGCTCGACCAGTGCCACAGCGCGCTCATCCCCGGGCGCAGCCCGTCGACTGGTTGTTCGGGGTACAGCCGCACTTCGAAGGTCTTGAGGTCGAAATCGCCGGTGGCGCGTGTCGCGCGCTTGGTGGCGAAGTCGCCCAGCGGCGCGATATAGCCGACCTTGGCCTGCACCTCGCGATCGCCCAGCGCCGGCACCCGCACGGCGACGACATCGCCCTTGCGCACGCCGGCGAGGATGTCCTCGCGCAGGTTGAAGACGAAGTAGCTCTGCGACAGGCGCACCAGGGTCAGCAACGGGCTGTAGGCATTCACCAGGGTGCCCTGCTCGGCGGGGATGGAGCCGACCTCGCCGTCCACCGGGGCGCGCACCTGCAGGTCGTCGGCCTGCGCCTGGAGCTGCTGCAGCTGCGCCTCGGCGCCGGCCAGGGCGGCGGACAACGCTTCGCGGCGCTCGTCGCGGTCGCCGCTCTCGCCCTTGGCAAGGTTGGCGCGGGCGCTGTTGACCTGCTCGCGGGCGACATCACGCTGGCGCTGTGCATCGTCCAGCTGGCTGGCCGGGTAGAACCCCTTGGCCGCCAGTTCGGAGAGCCGCTGGAAGTCGCGCTCGGCGTTGCGCAGGGTGGTTTCCGCCTCCGAAACCCCGGCGCGCAACACCCGCAGGTCTTCCTCGCGGGTGCCGTTGTCGGACTCCTGGACCTGCGCCTGGGCTTCGTTGCGCGCCGCTTCCAGGGCGGCGACCTGGGCCTCGATCTCCGGGCTGGAAATGCTCACCAGCAGGTCGCCCTGCTTCACGTCGTTGCCGCGCTGCACGTGAAGGGCGGCGACGCGACCGTGCGCCTTGGAGGACACCACGACGCTGATGGCGTCGGCTTCGCCCTGCAGCAGCAGCGGCTCGCGGTGCAGGCGCAGGTAAAGGGTGATGCCGACGATGCAGAGCAACAGCAGCGGCGCGAAGAGTTTCCATCCTTTCATCGACCGGCTCCTTGGGCCTGGGGGCGGTTGGCGTTACGCGTCATCTGCGCTCCACGATAGTCAAACGGCGGCTGCCCACGCTCGTCCGCGGCTTGCCCCGATCGGCGCATCGGGCCGAACGGCACGACGCGTAAAGGCTATGACCAGTCTCAGACCAGCCAGTGCCAGAGCAGCGAGGTGCCGACCAGGCCGACCACGGACACGATGGTCTGCAATGCAGACCACACCCACAGCGTCTGCTTCAGCTCCAGGCCGAAGTACTCACGGACCATCCAGAAGCCGGCGTCGTTGACGTGGCAGAAGAACACCGAGCCGGCGCCGATCGCCAGCGCCACCAGGGCGCTCTGGGTTTCGCCCATGCCAAGCACCAGCGGCGCGAGGATACCGGCGGTGGTGGTGGTCGCCACGGTCGCCGAACCGGTGGCCTGGCGCAGCGCCACGGCGATCAGCCAGGCCAGCAGCAGGTACGGCATGTGCGCGCCTTCGGCGATCTTGCTGATGGTCTGGCTGACGCCGGCGTCCAGCAGGGTCTGCTTGAGGCCGCCGCCCGCGCCGATGGTCAGCAGCAGTGCGGCGATCGGGGCCAGGCTCCGGGTCAGCACCTTGCCGACCTTGTTCTTCGGCATGCCGCTGGACCAGCCCAGGCAGACCACCGCCGCCAGCACCGCCAGACCCAGCGCCACCAGCGGCTCGCCAAGGAACTTCAGGGTCAGCGAGAGGTTGCTTTCCGGCTCCAGGGCGATCTTCGCCAGGGTGCTACCCAGCATCAGGATCACCGGCAGCAGAATGATCAGGATCGACAGCGCGAAGCCCGGCTGGCGCTGGTCGTCGGCGCGGTGCGAGCTGAACGCAGCGCCGAGTTCGGCGGGCTCCTGCACGTCCATGCGCTTCGACAGCCAGATGCCGTAAAGCGGCCCCGCGAGGATCACCGCCGGCACCGCGATGATGAAGCCGAGCAGCATGGTCATGCCGAGGTCGGCGTGCAGCGCGCCCACGGCGATCAGCGGGCCGGGGTGCGGCGGCATCAGCGCATGCAGGGTGGTCATCCCGGCAAGCGCCGGAATGGCGATCTTCAGCAGCGGCTGCTTCGATTGGCGGGCCATCACGAAGATGATCGGCACCATCAGCACCAGGCCGACCTCGAAGAACAGCGGAAGGCCGATGACCATCGCCACCAACGCCATCACCCAGGGCAACCAGCGCCCCCGGGCGGCGCCGAGCAGCCTCGAGGCGATGCGGTCCGCCGCGCCGGATTCGGCGAGCAGCGCACCGAGCATGGCGCCCAGAGCGATGATCATCCCGGCCTCGCCGAGCAGCCCGCCGGCGCCCTTGCTGAAGGCCTTGGCGACGGCTTCGGCCGGTAGGCCGGCGCCGAGGCCGGCAATGAAGGTTCCTACCAGGATCGACAGGAACGGCGGCAGCCGGGTGGCGCTGATGAGAAAGACAATGGCGCCAATGGCGACCAGACAGCACAGGATCAGACGAGTATCGTGGGCAAGCCAGACAGCGGTAGATGCAACCAAACGAACCACTCCTTGAAACATCAGGTATCAAATTCATCGGCCGCCAACCTACCCTAACCCTTCGCTGCGGTCATCTGTCGCATCGTGTGAGAACGGTCTCTAGAAGTGGATATCGCGCGCCTCGCCCCTGTACAGCGCCGGCATCCGCGCCCAGCGCCGCCGGCGCAGTTCGCGCGGGCTGTGTCCGAAATGCTCGCGAACCATCCGGGAAAAGTGGCAGGGGCTCTTGAAGCCGCACTGGTAGGCGATGTCGGCCATGCTGCGAGTCGACCGGGTCAGCAGCTCCTCGGCGCTGTTCAGGCGCACCTGCCAGAGGTACTGCATCGGCGGCATGCCCAGTTGCTCGTTGAACAGCCGGCTCAGGTGCTGGGCGCTGAGGCAGGCGTAGGCGGCGATCTCGTCGAGGTTGCAGGGCGCCGCGTAGTGCCGCTCGATGTAGCTCTTCGCCCGTGCCACCGAACGGTGCAGGGCGCCGGCGCGCTCCGGCAACAGGCCAAGTTGGCGCAAACATTCGTAGAACACGCTCTTGGCCAGCACGTCGCGCAGCGCCTCGGCCTGGCCCGGCTGCTCCTTCTCCAGCTCCAGGCCCATGCCCAGCAGCGATTTCAGCCGCGCACTGGCATCGAAGGCGCCGAAGCTGCGTTGCAGCAGGCGCTGGTTGTCCGGGGTGTCGAGGAATTCGCCGGTCTCGCACCAGCTCGCATGGCAATGCAGATCGCCAGGAAAGCGCTGCATCACCGTCTCGCGGCAATAAACCAGGCATGCCTGGCCGGCGTTCAGCTCCACGCGCCGGCCGTCGATATCGAGGCGGCTGCGCCCGGCGTCGATCATCGCCAGCCACAGATAGGGCCCGCGCAACGGGCCGTAGCTTCCGCCGCGCTCGTAGGTGGTTTCGCCGAAACGAAACAGCTGGTCTTCGCTGAACAACTTCATCGCACGCATGGCCTCGTCGGCTTTTTTGCCGGTCAGGCGATCAAGTTGCGTGCCAACGCGGAAACTTGACTGGAATGAACACCCTCTTGGCTGCAGCCGGGCAATCCGCCTGCGACGGATTGTCCCTGCCGCACGCAGTTCCTAGTGTCGGGGCAACCTAGATCGTCGTGCCCGGTGCCCCATGAAGAACAGAAGAATCAGAACCGCCCTAGCCCTCCTCCCGGCGCTGCTGGCGGGCCACGTACTGGCCGAAGGCCCGGCCCCGTTGCAGATGAGCTTCGTCTACGGCGGCCCGGCGAACAACCCGGTGGGCTGGGTGCACGGCCACGAAGTGGCACGGCAGACGCTGCAGCGGGAAATACCCACGCTGAAGACCGGCTACGTGGAAAAGGTCAGCGGCAACAGCGACGCGCAAGGCGTGCTGCGCCAACTGGCGCGCCAGGGCAGCCGGGTGATCGTCGGCGCGTCCTTCAGTTTCATGAACCCGGTGATGCAGGCGGCGAAACAGAATCCCGGCGTGGTCTATCTCTGCGCTTCCTGTTACAAGCAGGCGCCCAACGTCGGCAACTACCTGGCCGCCACCTACCAGGGCCGCTTCATCGCCGGCATTCTCGCCGGGCACATGAGCAAGTCCGGCATCGCCGCCTACATCGGCAGCTATCCGTTGCCGGAGGTGATCCGCGACGTCAACGCCTTCCTTCTCGGCATGCGCACGGTCAACCCGCAGGCGACCCTGCGCGTGGTCTGGGTCAATACCTGGGACGATCCGCAGAAGGAGATGGAAGCGGCGCAGCTGCTGATCGGCCAGGGTGCCGACGTGCTCACCGCGCACAACGATAGTGCCTCGGTGGTGATGGCCGCCGAGCGCGCCGGGGTCTACAGCGTCGGCTACGGCTCGGACATGAGCGACTTCGGGCCGAAGGGCCAGCTCACCGCCATCGTGCAGAACTGGGCGCCGTACTTCCGCCAACAGGTCGAGGCGGTCGCCGCCGGCACCTTCAAGGGCGGCGACTACTGGGGCGATGTGGCCGACGGCGTGGTCACCCTGGCGCCGTTCAACGCAGCGATCCCGCAGGCCGCGCAGGACGATGCCAACGCCATGCTCGAACAGCTGCGCGAACGCCGCCGCGACGTCTTCGTCGGCCCGCTGCGAGATCAGAACGGCAAGGAGGTGGTCGCCACCGGCGTCACCCTCGGTCACGCCGAACTGGCCGGAATGAACGTCTTCCTCGAAGGCGTGACCGGGAGCCTGCAATGAGCGAGCGGGAGGACAGCGCACTCGACCAGTGGTACATGCTGGCGATGGCCGACGAGCTGGCGCCGCGCCAGGCACGCCGTTATCAGTTGCTCGGCCTGCCGGTGGTGCTCTGGCGGGGCGAGCACGAGGCGCGCGCCTGGCTCGACCAGTGCCCGCACCGCGGCGCCGCGCTGTCGCTCGGCGAGGTCAGCGGAGACACCCTGGCCTGCCCGTATCACGGCTGGCAGTTCGACGCCGCCGGCCAGTGTCGCCACTACCCCGCCCACCCCGGCCGCGAACCCTCGGAACAGGCGCACGTGCGCACTTTCCGCTGCATCGAGCAGGACGACTGCCTGTGGGTCTGCCCGGGTACGCCGCGGCGACCGCCGCGGCGCCTGCCGGAGGTCGGCGACCGGGCCTACCGTAGCCTGCTGGTCTGCGAAACCACGCTGGCGGCGAATGCCTACCGGGTGATCGAGAACTTCCTCGACATGGCCCACTTCGGCTTCGTCCACCCCGGCACCCTGGGTGCCGGCGAAGACCGCGAAATCGCCGCGTACCGCATCGAAACCCAAGACGATGGCTTCATCGCCCGCGACTGCCGGGTGATCCAGCGCCAGGGCAACCTGCAGGCGCAAGGACCGTCGGAAGTGCTCTACGACTACGAGCTGATCGCCCTGACCAGCGCGGTGCTGCACAAGAAGAGCGCGGACGGTGCCCGCGCCTCTGACGTGATCCGCCTGTTCGTGGTGCCGCTGGACGAGGAGCGCAGCCAGTTGCGCATGCACCTGAGCTACGACTATGCCGAAGCCGTGAGCGAGGCGGAGGTGATCGCCTTCAACCGCCGCATCCTGCTGGAAGACGTGCCGATCCTCGAATCACAGCGTCCCGTGCGGCTGCCGCTGCATAGCGCGCTGGAGGTCAGCCAGCCGGCGGACCTCAGCAGCATCCAGTACCGGCGGCATCTGAAGCGCCTGCAGATCGGCTATGGCGTCTGCTGACAGTCGCGGCGCGCAGGCCCCGCGCTCAGAGGCCGAGCAGCGAAAGCATGACGAAGGTGGCGAACAGGACGAAGTGGGTCATGCCCTCGATGGCGTTGGTCTCGCCGTCGTTGAGGTTGATCGCCGCGACGATCAGGGTGATGAACACCATCACCGTCTGCACCGGCGTCATCGCCATCTCGAAGGGCTGGCCGCTGTACAGCGCCATGGCCTCCATCACCGGCACGGTGAGGATCACCGTCGACAACGAAGCGCCGAGGGCGATGTTGACCACCGATTGCATGCGGTTGGCCAGCGCGGCGCGCAGGGCGGTGAGGATTTCCGGGCTGGCGGAGATCGCCGCCACCAGGATCGCGGCGATCACCGGCGGCGCGCCGCTGCCTTCCAGGCCGGTGCTCAGCGCCTTGGACATCACCTCGGCGAGCGCGCCGATCACCACCACCCCCACGCAGAGCAGGACGATCGACAGGGCGCGGTTGCCGCCGGCAGGGTGTTCGGCGGCGACGCGGCCCTTGCGCACCTTCTTCTCCGGGTAGCTGTAGCTGAAGAAGTAGCTGTGCGCGCCGACCTGCATGCGCAGGAACACGCCGTAGAGCACCAGCATCGCGCCGATGGTGAAGATCGAGTAGAGGTGCCACTTCCCACTGGGAATGAACTCCGGCACCACCATGGAGATACCCATCGCGGTGAGGATCATCACGCTGTAGGTGCGCGCCGAATCGTCGTTGTACGGTTGTTCGCCATGCTTGAAGCCGCCGAGCAGCGCCGCCAGGCCGAGAATGCCGTTGAGGTCGAGCATCACCGCCGCGTAGATGGTGTCGCGCACCAGCGTCGGCGACGGCTCGTGGCTCATCAGGATGGCCAGGATCACCACTTCGACGAGCACCGCGGAGAGCGTCAGGATCATCGTGCCGTAGGGGTCTCCGACCTTTTCCGCGAGCACTTCGGCATGGTGCGCGACGCGCATCGAGGCGCAGACGATCGCGCCGATCAGCACGCCGGCGGTGATCAGCGCGCTGCTGCGACCGGCGTCCAGCAGCGTGCCTTCCAGGGCGTAGGCGGCAATCGTGGCGACGATCGCCAGCAGGGTCAGTTTTTCGTCTCGGAGCAGCGCGAGCATGGCGGCGGGAATCCTTTTTGATCGATGATCGCCACGCACCAGCGCATGGCGGACGGTGCTTCCCCTGCACCAGCCCGGCTCATCGCGCATCGCGCCAGGCCGGTTCGCGGGCGCGCTGAAGGCGCCGCCGGGTTATTTGTCTAGTTGGTCAGCTTTTTGCAATCATCCGGCAGCCCCAGGGCCGCCACGCAAAACATATGAACAAGGAGCCTCACCCATCATGCAGAAGAAGTCGAAGAAAACCATGCTGCGCGCACTCGTCGCCGCCCTCGGATTCAGCGCCACCCTCGGGGCCTACGCCGCCGATCCGCTGAAGGTCGGCTTCGTCTACGTCGGCCCGGTTGGCGACCACGGCTGGACCTACCAACACGAACTGGGCCGCCGCGCGGTCGCCGAGAAGTTCGGCGACAAGGTCGAGACCAGCTTCGTCGAGAACGTCGCCGAAGGCGCCGACGCCGAGCGCGTCATCCGCAATATGGCCAAAGGCGGCTACGACCTGATCTTCACCACCTCGTTCGGCTACATGAACCCGACCGCCAAGGTTGCCAAGCAGTTCCCCAAAGTGGTGTTCGACCACGCCACCGGCTACAAGCAGGACAAGAACCTCGGCACCTACCTGTCGCGCTCCTATGAGGGCCGCTACGTCGGCGGTTTCCTCGCCGCCAAGATGACCAAGAGCAAGGTCGTCGGCTACGTCGCCTCGATGCCCATCCCGGAAGTCATCCGCGACATCAACTCGATCCAGCTGGCGTTGGACAAGTACAACCCCGGCACAGAAATCAAGGTCGTGTGGGTCAACTCCTGGTTCGATCCGGGCAAGGAAGCCGACGCCGCCAATGCCCTCATCGACCAGGGCGCCGACGTGATCTTCCAGCACACCGACAGCCCCGCGCCGATCCAGGCCGCCGAGCGCCGTGGCGTCTACTCCATCGGCTACGCCTCGGACATGGCCCACTTCGGCCCGAAAGCCGTGCTGACCTCCATCGTCAACAACTGGGCGCCCTACTACATCAAGGAAACCCAGGCGGTCATGGACGGCACCTGGAAATCCGAGGACTTCTGGGGCGGCCTGCATGACGACACCATCGAGCTGCCGATCAGCGACCTGGTGCCGGCCGACGTGAAAGCCGAAGCCGAAACCATCATCGCCAGCATCAAGGACGGTTCCTTTCACCCGTTCACCGGGCCGATCAAGGACCAGGCCGGCACCGTGCGCATTCCCGCCGGCGTCACCGCCAGCAATGCCGACCTCGCCGGCATGAACTTCTACGTTCAAGGCATCAAGGCCGAGCTGCCGAAGTAAGCCCCGCCTGGCCGACCGGGTCGGCCAGGCAACGATTACCGCGCGGCGCCACCCGGCGTCCGCGCACCGTTCACACTTCACGTCGAGGCGACGCCAGCCCTCGGCGAACGACGCCGCCAGGCGCTGCGCGCACGCGTCCGGGAAGGCCATGCCGCCGCCTCGTCGGAATCGATTGATGCCTCGCGAATGACGAGGCCAAACTTGCGAAAATCGCCAGAAGTCGTGCCGTCCCTCCTCGTCGACGGGGAGAACCGCACACAGGGGCCGGACCATTCCGTCCGACCTCAAATCGCTGCCCGGTACGAGAAGACTCGCAGCACCCGCTTTTCGGAGCACACATGAACTCACTCCCGATCATCGACATCAGCCCCCTCTACGGTCCGGACGAAAGCGCCTGGGCCGACGTCGCCCAGCAGATCGACGCCGCCTGCCGCGACTTCGGATTCCTCTACATCAAGGGTCACCCGATCCCGGCCGAGCGCATCGAAGCGCTGCTTTCCGCGGCCCGGACCTTCTTCGAGAGTCCGTTGGAAGAGAAGCTGAAGATCGACATCACCCAGACCAGCCACCATCGCGGCTACGGGGCCATCGCCACCGAGCAGCTCGACCCGGCGCTGCCCAGCGATCTGAAGGAAACCTTCGACATGGGTCTCGACCTGCCCGCGTCGCATCCCGACGTGCTGGCCGGCAAACCGCTGCGCGGCACCAACCGCCACCCGCAGCAGGAGGGCTGGCGCGAGCTGTTCGAGCAGCATTACAACGACATGCAGGAGCTGGCCAAGACCCTGCTGCGCGCCATCGCCATGGCCCTGGACATCGAACGCGACTTCTTCGACAAGCGCTTCGAGCAGCCGGTCAGTGCCTTCCGCGTGATCCACTACCCGCCGCGCCAGACCGCCACCAGCCCCGACCAGCAGGGCGCCGGCGCGCACACCGACTATGGCTGCGTGACGGTGCTCTACCAGGACCCGGCCGGTGGCCTGCAGGTGCAGAACGTCAACGGCGAGTGGATCGACGCGCCCTACGTCGAGGGCACCTTCGTGATCAACATCGGCGACATGATGGCGCGCTGGAGCAACGACCGTTACAAGTCGACCCCGCACCGGGTGATCAGCCCGCTGGGCGTGCACCGCTACTCGATGCCGTTCTTCGCCGAGCCGCACCCGGACACCGTGGTCGCCTGCCTGCCGAACTGCTCCGACGCCAGCAACCCGCCGAAGTACCCGGCGACCACCTGCGCCGAGTGGCTGCTGTCGCGCTTTGCCGCCACCTACGCCTACCGTCGCGAGCTGGAAGCCGAAGCCGTCTGACGGTGTTCTCCGGGGGCGTCGCCGCGCTCCCGGACCACTACGGCGCGACCCTTTGCCGCGCCGCGGTTGGTAAACTGGAAAAAACCGCCTGAGAGAGAACCCCATGTACGACTGGCTGAACGCCCTGCCCAAGGCCGAACTGCACCTGCACCTCGAGGGTTCGCTGGAGCCCGAGCTGCTCTTCGCGCTGGCCGAGCGCAACAAGATCGCGCTGCCCTGGGGCGACGTGGAAAGCCTGCGCGGCGCCTACGCCTTCAACAACCTGCAGGAGTTCCTCGACCTCTATTACCAGGGCGCCAACGTGCTGCGCCACGAACAGGATTTCTACGACCTGACCTGGGCCTACCTGGAAAAGTGCAAGGCGCAGAACGTCATCCACAGCGAACCCTTCTTCGACCCGCAGACCCACACCGACCGTGGGGTTCCCTTCGAGGTGGTGCTCGACGGCATCACCGGCGCGCTCAGGGACGGTCGCGACAAACTGGGCATCAGCAGCGGGCTGATCCTCAGCTTCCTGCGCCATCTGAGCGAGGACGAGGCCCAGGCCACCCTCGACCGGGCCCTGCCGTTCCGCGACGCCTTCGTCGCCGTCGGCCTGGACAGCTCCGAAGTCGGCCATCCGCCGAGCAAGTTCCGCCGCGTGTTCGACCGCGCCCGCGCCGAAGGCTTCCTCACCGTCGCCCACGCCGGCGAGGAAGGCCCGCCCGAATACATCTGGGAAGCGCTGGACCTGCTCAAGGTCAGCCGCATCGACCACGGCGTACGCGCCGCGGAAGACCCGAAACTGATCGAGCGACTGATCGACGAGCAGATCCCGCTCACCGTGTGCCCGCTGTCCAACACCAAGCTCTGCGTGTTCGACGACATGAGCCAGCACAACATCCTCGATTTGCTCGAGCGCGGGGTGAAGGTGACGGTGAATTCGGACGATCCGGCCTACTTCGGCGGCTACGTCACGGAGAACTTCCAGGCCTTGCACGAGAGCCTCGGCATGACCCAGGACCAGGCCCGGCGCCTGGCGCAGAACAGCCTGGATGCGCGTCTCGCGTGATCCCGCCGACGCCCAGCGTTGCACGGGGCATCGGCGTCAGCTCTAAGCTCAGTGGGCCTTGTGCTCACCGTCCATTTTCATTCCCGGCGCGTTCGCCGCCGGCGCATCCGCCTGAACCGCTACCTCGACCTGCACGTCGCCGGCCTTTTCGAAGTGCAGGGTCAACGGGAACCTTTCGCCCAGCGCTGGGCGCTTGTTCAGCTCGAAGAGCATCACGTGGTAGCCGCCGGGAGCGAAGCGGGCTTCGCCGCCAACCGGCACGTCCACGGCCTGTACCTGCTGCATCTTCATCATCCCGTCCGCACCGTGCACGTGCTCGTGCAACTCGGCGCGGGCGGCGATCGGGGTGTCGGCGCCGAGCAGGCGGTCGGCGGTCTTGCCTTCGTTGTGCACCACGAAATAGGCGGCGATGGTCGGCGCCACCGGCGGCATCGCGCGTGACCACGGGTGGTCGATGTGCAACTGGCCAGCCTGGTATTCATGGGCGGCGGCGTTCAGGGTGCAGGCGCAGAGCGCGGCCAGCAGGAGAGCTTTCTTCAGCATGGTGAATCCTCGAAATCGGAAAAAGGGCGCCTCGTGGCGCGGATCACGGTCGCAGCGGCGCGGCGCGGTCAGCAGGTAATCAGCCGAGGAAAAGCGGAGAGGCCCGCGGATTGGCCGAGGGCCAGACATCGCGCGGCGCCGCCGAGGTGCGCGGGGTGGTTCCAGAGGAGGCGACCTCCACGGGCTCGGGAGCGACCAGCCGCAACAGGCTACCCGCCGCCGCGGGGCTGTCGCCCGCCGGACACAGCGGGCATTGCAGATCGGCGAGCAGGGGCGCCGAACGATTCCCGCCCTCCTTCAGCGCCGCGCCGGGGTTGCCCAGCGCCGAACAGAAGCCGCCACCGACCCCGGCGAGGTCGAAGCCGCTCATCTGCCCACGGTGCAGGCTGCTGGCGAACGCACCGAGCAGGACGCTGAACAGCAGCGCCCCGAGCAGCGACGCGGAGTGGCGGCGGGAGAAGGTCATGCCGGCGACTCTACCACCCGGCCCGGAAGCGGCAAATGACCTGCCGCAGGCTCCGCGCTCAGGCCGCGAAGGGCGCGTCGGCCAGCAGCGCCTGGCAGTGCCGCGCCACGTGCTCGCGCAGCAGGTGCACCGCACGGTTGAGCTGGGCGCGGTGCGCGCAGATCAGGTTCAGCGGCGCCGCGTCGCCCGGCATGCCCGGCAGCAGCACGCGCAGCCGGCCGGCCTGAACGTCGTCGGCGACGTCCAGCCAGGACTTGTAGACCAGCCCGCGCCCGGCCAGCGCCCAGCGGCGCACCACGTCGGCATCGTCGCTGCTGCGATCGCCGCTCACCGTCACGCCGAGTTCGCGGCGGCCGTCGCTGAAGCTCCAGCGGTCGTGCAACCGACCGGCGATCATGTAGAGCAGACAATTGTGCGCGCCGAGGTCCTCCAGGCGGCGCGGCTCGCCGTGCGCGGCCAGGTACTCGGGCGACGCGCAGAGCACCCGGCGGTTGCCCGGCGCCACCGGCAGCGCGACCAGGCTGGAGTCCTCAGGCGCGCCGTAGCGCAGGGCGATGTCCACCGGCTGGCGGAACAGGTCGGCATTGCGATCACCCAGCAGCAGGCGCAGCTGCAACTGCGGATGCGCCTGCTGGAAGGTGTCGAGCCAGGGCAACAGGAGGTTGCGGCCGAGGTCGGAGGGTGCCGAGAGCTGCAGCAGGCCGCCGATCTCGGCGCGCCCGCTGAGCAACAGATCACGCCCTTCGGCGAGGTTCTGCAGCGCGTTGCGGGCGAACACCAGGTACTGCTCGCCTTCCGCGGTCAGCCGCAGGCTGCGGGTGGAGCGGGTGAACAGCCGGCTGGCCAGTTCCTGCTCCAGGCGCTTGAGCGCGGCGCTGGCGACTGCCGGCGACAGGTCGAGCAGCCGCGCGGCGGCGGACAGACTGCCCAGCTCAGCGGTACGGACGAACACCTGCAAATCATCCAGACGAAGCATTTTCAACTCTCCGTTGAAACAGACTCTATTCCTACCGGGTTTTTACAATCCCGAAAATAGGCGAGCATGCCTTCACTTCGGCAAAAACTCACGGGAGAACCTCATGAAAGCCATCGCCTACACTCAGTCCCTGCCCATCGACGACCCGCGATCGCTGCAAGACATCGAACTGCCCGAGCCCACGCCCGGCCCGCGCGACCTGCTGGTGGAGGTACGGGCGATTTCGGTGAACCCGGTGGATACCAAGATTCGCCGCAACGTGCAGCCCGAGGCGGGCCAGCCCAAGGTGCTCGGCTGGGATGTCGCCGGCGTGGTCAGGGCGGTCGGTGCCGAGGTCAGCCTGTTCAAGGTTGGCGATGAAGTGTTCTACGCCGGCGCGCTGGACCGTCCGGGCGCCAACAGTGAGTTGCACCGGGTCGACGAGCGCCTGGTCGGGCATCGCCCGCAGTCGCTGGACTTCGCCCAGAGCGCGGCGCTGCCGCTGACCGCGATCACCGCCTGGGAGCTGCTCTTCGAGCGCCTGCAGATCGCCGAGGGCGAGGCCTCCCGCGGGCAGAGCCTGCTGATTGTCGGTGCCAGCGGTGGCGTCGGCTCGATCCTCACGCAACTGGCCGCCCGCCTCACCGGGCTGACTGTGATCGGCAGCGCCTCGCGGCCGCAAACGCAGGAATGGGTGAAGAGCCTCGGCGCGCACCACGTGATCGACCACAGCAAGCCGCTGGCCGAAGAACTCCAGCGCATCGGCGTCGGCCAGGTCACCCACGTCGCCAGCCTGACCCACACCGACCAGCACCTGGCGCAGATCGTCGAAGCGCTCGCCCCGCAGGGCAAGCTGGCGCTGATCGACGACCCGGAGTCGCTGGACATCCGCCAGCTCAAGCGCAAGAGCCTGTCGCTGCATTGGGAGTTCATGTACACCCGCTCGCTGTTCCAGACCGACGACATGATCGAGCAGCACAAGCTTCTCGAGCGGGTTTCCGGCCTGCTCGATTCGGGCGTGCTGCGCACCACCGTCGGCGAGCATTTCGGGCGCATCGACGCCGCCAACCTGCGCCGCGCCCATGCCCTGCTGGAGAGCAACAAGTCGGTGGGCAAGATTGTCCTGGAAGGTTTCTGAGGGTGCGACGGACCGTCGCCTTTCGTCGGCAGCTTGACCTGGATCAGTGGTCGCTGGGGATTCGCGCCTAACCTGCAGATTCCACCTTTTCGGGAGGTTATGGCATGAAGATCTCGGTCCGTCCCTGCGAAGCCCCGTCGCGCCGCTGGCAGGTACAGCTCGATGGATTTGCCGTGCAGTTTCGCAACGAAGCGGAAGCCCGTCAGTTCGTCAGTACCCTGCAAACGCGCCTGAACGCCCCTCACCCGCTGCCGCACAGGCTGCTGCGCTCCGCCTGACGGCGCATTTCCGAACGCCGCAGTCGCCCTCTCCGGGCGGCCGCGGCGTTTTTGCGTCCGGGCTACTGGTTCGAAGGATGCGCGAGGGTGGTTTCCAGCTGGCCGCTGAACCAGGCCAGCACCGCCGCCATCAGCCCGCAGAGCGCGATGACCGATGCCATCGGAACCGCGCTGCCGTCGTGCAGCGCGCCGACCAGCCACGAAGCGCCGGCGGCCACGGCGAACTGCAGGCTGCCCATCAGCGCCGAGGCGCTGCCGGCGTGCTGGCCCTGCTTGGCCATGGCGCAGGCGGACGCGTTGGGGATGATGCAGCCCAGGCTGGCCATGCCGATGAACAGCGGCACCATCAGCACCCACAGCTGGCCCGGACGGAACAGCGCCAGCAGCAACAGCGCCGCGCCGGCGCAGAAATACAGCCACACCAGTCGGCGCAGCCAGAAACCCGGCCCGCGCACGCGCAGCAGCCGCGCGTTGATCTGCGCGGCGAGGATGAAGCCCGCCGCGTTGCTGCCGAACAACCAGCCGTAATGCTCGGCCGGCACGCCGTAGAGCTCGATGAAGACGAACGGCGAGCCGGCGATGTAGGCGAACATCCCGGCCATCGCCACGCCGCCCGAGAGGCCGAAGGCGAGAAACTCCGGGTCGCGCAGCAGACCGAGGTAGCGCCGCAGGGTGCCGCTCAGGGGCGGGCGGGGATGATCCGCGGAGAGGGTTTCCGGCAGCCACAGCGCCACACCGGCCCCGGCCAGGGCACCGAACAGGGTCAGGCAGACGAAGATCGAGGCCCAGCCGAAGCTGTTCAGCAGGAAGCCTCCCGCGAAAGGCGCGAGGATCGGCGCCAGACCCATCACCAGCATCAGTTGCGAAAACACCTTGGCGCCGTTCACCGGGTCGCACATGTCGCGCACCACGGCGCGGGAAATCACCATCCCGGCGCAGCCGCCGAGCGCCTGGACAAAACGCGCGGCGATCAACCACTCGAGGCTCGGCGCCAGGGCGCAGGCGATGGACGCGAGGGTAAACAGGGCGACGCCGAACAGCAGCGGACCACGCCGGCCGAAGCGGTCGGCCATCGGCCCGTAACCCAGCTGGCCGATAGCCAGACCGGCGAAATAGGCTGCCAGGGACAGTTGCACATGCTCCACGTCGGTGCCGAAGGCGACCGCCATGGCGGGGAAACTGGGCAGGTAGAAATCGATGGCCATCGGCCCGAAGGCGCTCAACGCGCCGAGGATCAACAGCAGGCGAAACGGCATGCGCGGGCCTCTCTCCGGGATAGGTAATGCCCGCCGTTGCGAACGGCAGCGGGTCGGCGTCTGACGCGCCAGGGCCGACAAGGGTAACCAGAGCGCCGCCGAATTACACCCGTTGCCTGTGGCATTTCGCCTCGCCAGCGGCCGGCGCCCGGCCTCAGGCCGCGTCGACCGGGTAGCCCTTCTCGCGGATCGCCTCGATCAGCGCCTGCGCTTCGGCCTCGCTTTCCACCCGGACTTCCTTCGCCGCCAGATCGACCTCGACCTGCGCCTGCGGGTCGACACCCTGCAACGCGCCGGTCACCGCGCGCACGCAATGACCGCAGGTCATGCCTTGAACCTTGAATACCTGCATGGAATCAAACTCCTCTATGGAAACCGATTGCAGTCTGGACCTTCACCTCATGGCAAGGTCAAGCCTGTAGCGCCTCAGGAGTAACGCCGATGCGCCGCTCATTCATCGCTCTGATGCTCGCCAGCCTGTCCGGGTTGCCGCCCGCCGCCAGCGCCCAGCAACCCGAGGGCTACGCGATGCTGATCGTCTCGCGCGACCGCCTCGAACTCGCCAGCCTGTGCGACGTCGGCGTCTACCTGCAGGACGAACTGGCAGCGCGGCTGATGCCGGGCCAGGAGGCGGCGTTCAACCTACCGCCGGGGGTGCTGTCGATCCGGGTCGACTCGATCAGCGGGCCGGGCCCGTGCAGACCGGGCATGCTCCGTCCGAGTCCCCAGCACATCGATCTGCGGGCCGGCGAGATTCGCCGCTACGACCTCGCGCTGGGCGTGGGCGGTTACTATCTGCAGGCCGGCAACCGCTGACTACGCGGCAACATTCGGTACAAAATTCGCCGTGACGGGCGTTTGCGTATCCCCCTTCAAAACAGCAGGGTATATTTAGCCTGCTAATGATGAGGGAACACAGATGGTCCGTTACTCGAACGCCCAGATCGCCCTGCACTGGCTCACTGCCGTGTTGATGGGGCTGATCATCGCCCTGCCCTACGGTCGCGATTTCTTCGGCGACTTCCTCGGCGGCACCGGCGGCGTATTCGTCCTGCACAAATCGCTCGGCCTCGCCGTGCTGGCGCTGACCGTGCTGCGCCTGCTGGTTCGCGCCCGCCACGGCGCGCCGCAAATACTCCCGCCCGATGCCGTCTGGCAACAGCGCGCGGCCAAGGCCGGACACGCCCTGCTGTACCTGCTGCTGGTGCTGATGCCGCTCTCCGGCCTGCTGTTCGGCAAACGCCCGCTGGAGCTTTTCTGGCTGATCCCAATCGAGCCGCTGCCGCTGTCCGACACCACCCGCGCGGCGGCCAAGTGGTTCCACGTCACCGCGCAGTGGCTGCTCTTCGCGACGATCCTCGGCCATGCGCTGATGGCGCTGGTGCACCACTACGGCAAACGCGACGGCGTGCTCGCCGCGATGCTGCCGGCGGCGCGCAGCTGAGCCGTCGCGCTTCCGCTTGACCTTGCCCAGGGGTCAAGGTTGAGCATGGGTTCATCGGTCACCCAGGAGTCTCCCATGCCCAGCCCGACCCTTCGCTATGACCTGCCCATCGCCGGCATGACCTGCGCGTCCTGCGCCGGTCGCGTCGAACGCGCGCTGGGCAAGGTGCCCGGCGTCAGCGTGGCCAGCGTCAATCTGGCGCTGGAGCGCGCCCACGTCGAAGCCGACGGCGTCGCCCTCGACGATCTGATCGGCGCGGTGCACAAGGCCGGCTATGAGGTCCCGAGCCAGCGCCTGGAACTGGCCATCGACGGCATGACCTGCGCCTCCTGCGTCGGCCGTGTCGAACGTGCCCTGCTCAAACAGCCCGGCGTACGCAGCGCCAGCGTCAACCTGGCCACCGAACGCGCGCATCTCGAATTGCTCGGCAGTGTCGAGCCGGCCGCCCTGATCGAGGCCGTCGAAGCCGCCGGCTACCACGCTCGCCCGATCGAGGAAGGCCCGCCAACCGTGGATGCCACCGCGCACCAACTGCGCCGCGAGCGCTGGGCGCTGATCCTCGCCCTGGCGCTCGCCGCACCCCTGGTGCTGCCGATGCTCGCCCAGCCGTTCGGCTTGCACCTGATGCTGCCGGCCTGGCTGCAGTTCCTCCTCGCCACGCCGGTGCAGTTCATTCTTGGCGCGCGTTTTTACGTCGCCGCCTTCAAGGCGCTGCGCGCCGGCGCCGGCAACATGGACCTGCTGGTCGCCCTCGGCACCAGCGCCGGCTACGGGCTGAGCCTCTACCAGTGGTGGACGGCGCATCCCGGCCACACGCCGCACCTGTACTTCGAGGCTTCGGCGGTGGTCATCGCCCTGGTGCTGCTCGGCAAGTACCTGGAGAGTCGCGCCAAACGCCAGACCAGCGCGGCGATCCGCGCCCTCGAAGCGCTGCGCCCGGAACGCGCGGTGCGCATGGTCGAGGGCCGTGAAGAAGAGGTGGGCATCGCCGAACTGCGCCTCGGCGACGTGCTGCGCGTGCTGCCCGGCGAACGCTTCCCGGTGGACGGCGAGGTGCTGGACGGCGAAAGCCACGCCGACGAAGCGCTGATCAGCGGCGAGAGCCTGCCGGTGCCGAAACGCCCGGGCAACCGCGTCACCGGTGGCGCGATCAACGGCGAAGGCCGCCTGCTGGTGCGCGCCACCGCGCTCGGTGGGGAAAGCGTGCTGGCGCGGATCATCCGCCTGGTGGAGGACGCCCAGGCCGCCAAGGCGCCGATCCAGAAGCTGGTGGACAAGGTCAGCCAGGTGTTCGTCCCGGCAGTGCTGGCGATTGCCGTGGTGACCCTGGCCGGCTGGCTGCTCGCCGGCGCCGGGGTGGAAACCGCGCTGATCAACGCCGTCGCCGTCCTGGTCATCGCCTGCCCGTGCGCCCTCGGTCTGGCCACGCCGACCGCGATCATGGCCGGCACCGGCGTCGCCGCACGCCACGGCATCCTGATCAAGGACGCCGAAGCACTGGAGCTGGCCCACGCGATCACCGACGTGGCCTTCGACAAGACCGGCACACTGACCTCCGGCGCGCCGCGCATCGTCCACCTGCACGCCTGCGACGGCGACGAGGCGGCCCTGCTGCGGCAGGCCGGCGCCCTGCAGCGAGGCAGCGAACACCCGCTGGCCAGGGCCATGCTCGCCCTGGCTAACGCGCGTGGCCTGGCACTGGCGGACGTGCAGGCCAGCCAGACCCTCGCCGGTCGCGGTATCGCCGGGCGCCTCGACGGCCGCGAGCTGGCCCTCGGCAATCGCCGGCTGCTGGAGGAAAGCGGCCTTCAGCCCGGCGCGCTGGCCGAACGTGCGCAGGCCTGGGAGGCCGAGGGCCGCACGCTGTCCTGGCTTATCGAACGCGCACCGCAGGCGCGGGTGCTGGGCCTGTTCGCCTTCGGCGACAGCCTCAAGGATGGGGCCGCGCAGGCCATCGCCGCGCTGAACGCGCGCGGCATCCGCAGCCACCTGATCACCGGCGACAACCGCGGCAGCGCGCGCGTGGTCGCCGAGGCCCTGCGGATCGCCGACGTGCACGCCGAAGTGCTGCCGGCGGACAAGTCCGCGGTGGTCGCCGCGCTGCGCCAGGGCGGCGCGCGGGTGGCGATGGTCGGCGACGGCATCAACGACGCGCCGGCCCTGGCCGCGGCGGATGTCGGCATCGCCATGGGCGGCGGCACCGACGTGGCGATGCACGCGGCCGGAATCACCCTGATGCGCGGCGACCCGCGTCTGGTGCCGGCGGCGCTGGACATCAGCCGGCGCACCTACGCGAAGATCCGCCAGAACCTGTTCTGGGCCTTCGTCTACAACCTTATCGGCATCCCGCTGGCGGCCCTCGGCCTGCTCAATCCGGTGGTCGCCGGCGCCGCGATGGCGCTGTCCAGCGTCAGCGTGGTGAGCAACGCGCTGCTGCTGCGCTACTGGAAGCCACAGGCCGACGTCTCGCCCGCGCCCTCGGCAAACGCGTCGCTGCTTTCCGCACCCGCAGAAGGAGTTCCACGATGAACATCGGCCAGGCCGCCCGGCACAGCGGGCTCTCGGCGAAGATGCTGCGCTATTACGAGAGTATCGGCCTACTACCCGCCGCCGACCGCAGCGACAGCGGTTATCGGCGCTACTCGGCCGATGACCTGCATCGCCTGGCGTTCATCAAGCGCTCCCGCGACCTGGGGTTTTCCCTGGAGGAAGTCGGCAAGCTGCTCGCCCTCTGGCAGGACCGGCAGCGCGCCAGCAGTGACGTCAAGGCGCTCGCCCGCGGCCATATCGACGAACTCAACCGCAAGATCGCCGAACTCGCCGGCCTGCGCGACACCCTGCAGGAACTGGTCGACCACTGCCACGGCGATCACCGTCCGGATTGCCCGATCCTGCACGAGCTGGAGTCCGGCAGCGCCTGAGCTACGGCCCGGCAGGCGCGCCGTCCGGCGGAAGCGAAACGCCGCCACGGCGCCGGACATTCGGAGAACGGCCGTCTGCGACAGCGCCCAGCACGCCTCAGAAATGGTACTTCGCCGACGCGGTGACGCTGCGCGGCGCGCCGTAGGTCATGGCCCCATAGGCGTCGAAGATGTCGAAGTACTTCTCGTCGGTGAGGTTGTCGACGTTCAGCTGCGCCGAGAGGTTGTCGGTGATGTCGTAGCGGGCCATCAGGTTGACCAGCGCGTAGGCGCCCTGCTCGAACTTCTCCGGCTCGTCGGCCGGGTTCGCCGCGTAGGTGTAGACGGTGTCCTGCCAGTTCACCCCGCCGCCGAGCGTCAGCCTGTTGAACATGCCTGGCAGCCGGTAGGTGGTGAAGGTGCGCAGCAGCTTGGTCGGGTAGAGCGTGTTGGCAGCGTCGCCATTGGCATCCTCCACGTCGAACTGGGTGTAGCCCAGCGAGGCGTTCCAGTCCGGCGCCAGCTCGCCCGAGACCTCAACCTCGAATCCCTTGCTGGTCACGTCGGCGGAGTCGTAGGCGTATTCGTTGGCCGTTCCAGGAATGAAGGCGCCGGTGTTCTGCCCCAGGTTGTTCTGCTTGATCTGGAAGACGGCGGCCGAGGCGTTCAGGCGTCCGTCGAGGAACTCCGCCTTGAGACCGGTCTCGTAGCTCTCGCCGACGATGGGCTCGAGCTGCTGTCCGCCGATCCCGCGGACCGACTGCGGCAGGAAGATTTCCGTGTAACTGGCATAGGCCGAGAGGTTCTCGGTGAGGTCGTAGATGACGCCGGCGTAGGGCGTCAGCTCGTGGCCGGCGTCCACCGTGCTCGGAGCGGTGTAGATGTCGTCCGAATTCTTGCGGTAGCGGCTGTCCCGCGCGCCGAGGATCACCTTCAGGTCGTCGGCGGGGTTCAGGCGCATCGCAGCGTAGGCGCCGGCCTGCAGGGTGTCGCTGTCGCCGTAGCGGCTCAGCGGTTGCCAGGCCGGCTCGGGAACCGACCCGCCGACGCTGTTGAAATCGAAGTTGCCGATCGGCAGGTAGCCGCGCGTCTGCGCCGTGAAATCCTGCTTGCTGTAGCTGTAGCCGAAGGCCAGGTCGTGGCTGCGGCCGAATAGCTGCACGGGGCCGTCGACCTGCAGGTAATAGTCGTCCTGGGTGGACCTGGTCTTGTAGGAACCGCCCGAATAGCCGGCAAAGGGTGCCTTATTGCCGGGCAGTTCGAGCTGTCCGGTCTCGGGATTGGGAAAACCGTTCGGATAGACAAGGTAGGAGTCGCCCTCGCGTTTGCCGTAGGTGTAGCCCAGCCTGGCGCGCCAATCGTTGGCGAAGCGGTGCTCCAGGTTCGCGAAGTAGCTTTCGTAGCTCGTATCCCATTTGCTCCAGTCGGCGGAAATGGACTTGGAGCGACTCCAGTCGGCCTCGACACCATTGGAGTACCAGATTGGCAAGCCGCCCCAGGACGGCGAGTCGGAGTCGTTCTCCTGGCGGCTGGCACCGAACCACAGCGTCGTGTCGGGCGTCAGGTCGACATCCAAGGTGCCGTAGAAGGTTTCGCGCCGGCTGCCTTTCTTGTCGATCCAGCTGTTGCCATCGTTGAGTTCGCCGACCAGCCGGGCGCGGACGGTCCCGGCTTCATTGAGCGCCATGGACAGGTCGCCCAGGGTGCCGTAGGTGTCCCAGCTGCCGGCGCTGATGTCCAGCGAGCCCTTCAGCTCCCGGCTGCTGGCGCGCTTGCGCACCATGTTGAGGGACGCCGATGGATCGCCGGCGCCGGTCATCAGCCCATTGGCGCCACGCACCACCTCCACGCGGTCGTACATCGCCAGGCTGCTGAAGATTTCCCCGGAACTCCACGGCTGTTCGTAGATAGTCGGCACGCCGTCGACCATCAGCGAGTTGAGCTGGAAGCCGCGCGCGTTGATCTGGCCCCGGTCGGTTTCGTAGCGGTTCATGGAAATGCCGGTGGCGTTGTTGACCACGTCGTTGATGGTCTGCAGCTTCTGGTCGTCGATGCGCTGGCGGGTGACCACGCCGACCGATTGCGGCGTCTCGCGTAGCGACATGCTCAGCGGCGTGGCGGTACGCGCCGCCGGGGTGGTGTAGGACTGGGTGTCCTCGGTGACCGCGCTGTCGACGGCGGACTGGCTTTCGGTGACCGAGAGCGGCGCCAGGGTCAGCGGCTCCTCGGTATGAGTCTCCTGTGCCTGCGCGGGCACCGCGAGGCCGACCGCGAGCAGATGTACTCCCAGGGCCATAGGGCATAGCGCCACGGAAGAACGGGGAGTGGCGGCGCCTAGTCGGCGAAGGGTATTCGAACAGGCCATGACAGCTCCGATAACGTTTTGCATTTGAGAATGCTTATCATGTTATCGATGAATGAGGCGTAAGGTAAGCGTTCCGAAGCGAAGGACTCTGCAGATATACCTTCGCACCTCGAACGCTTCTCCTTGCAACACCGCGCAACCTGTGCCTCAGCCTGTCTGCGCCAGGATGGCCGTCCCCCACCCAGACGCCCATAAAAAAAGCGAAGCCAGGGCTTCGCTTTTTTCGTTTCGGTATCCGCAGGGTACCAGGGCATTCAGTTCATCCACGGCGGTGGCGGAGGTTCCTGTTCCTTGTCGTCGTCCTCCTTCAGCGCGGCCTGGCGGCGCGCTTCGTCGGCCAGCGCGGCCTTGATCTCGCGCATCACGGCGTCGACGTCGGCGGCGTCCTCGGCTTCGGCGAACTGGCCGGTCAGACGGGTCTCCGGGGTCAGCTTGCCCTCCTCGTACAGCGCCCACATCTCCTTGGCGTATTTGGTGTACTTGAGCTCCGGGGCGTAGCGACCGAAATAGGCGGCCATGTTGCCGACGTCGCGCTCGAGCATGCTGAAGGCGTGGTTGTTGCCGGCGGCGTCCACCGCCTGCGGCAGGTCGATGATCACCGGGCCGTGGGCGTCGAGCAGCACGTTGAATTCCGAAAGATCGCCATGCACCAGCCCGGCGCAGAGCATCTTGACGATTTCGCCGATCATGAAGGCGTGGAATTCGCGGGCGTCGTCCGGCTCCAGGTCGACGTCGTTGAGACGCGGCGCGGCATCGCCGTAACCGTCGTCGATCATCTCCATCAGCAGCACGCCGTCGAGAAAATCGTAAGGCTTTGGCACCCGCACGCCCGCCGCGGCAAGGCGGAACAGCGCGCTGACCTCGGCGTTCTGCCAGGCCTCCTCGGCTTCCTTGCGGCCGTGCTTGGTGCTCTTGGCCATGGCGCGGGCGTCACGGCTGTTACGCACCTTGCGCCCTTCCTGATATTCCGAGGCCTGGCGGAAGCTGCGCTTGTTGGCCTCCTTGTAGACCTTCGCGCAACGCAGTTCGGTGCCGCAGCGCACCACGTAAACCGCTGCTTCCTTGCCGCTGAGCAAGGGTCGCAGCACTTCGTCGATGAGGCCGTCCTCTAGCAACGATTCCAGTCGTTTGGGCGTTTTCATCGGTCTCCTTGGGACTCGTAAGGATCAGCGAGGACGCTGTAAAAATTTCCCGCAGCCTAGCATCGGCGCGGCGGCATTTCGCCTCCCCGAGGCCCGATTGTCACAGAAGGACGACGGCCATGCGACCGCGCATTCGCAAGGCCCAGGGAATGGCGGAAGAGATCGGCAAGGTCCGCGCCAGTCCCTTCGTTAGACTTCGACCCTCCTCATCGCCGTGCGCTCCCTGATAGCGCTCGTGGCGGCGCCGTTTGAAAGCGTGTTGCGGATTGGCGGCGCCGGCGCGGACGGCCACAATCGCCAGACATCAACCGAGCGATCCGTCCATGCCCGATTCCGCACGCTACTGGCAAGCCGTCTGCGAACGCGATGCCGCCTTCGACGGGCGCTTCGTCTTCGCCGTGCGCTCGACCGGCATCTACTGCCGGCCGAGCTGCCCGGCGCGCCGGCCGCAGCGCGCCAATGTCAGTTTCCACGCCGATGCAGCCGCCGCCGAGGCCGCTGGCTTTCGCGCCTGCCAGCGCTGCGTACCCAAGGGACAGAGCCCGGCGCAGCAGCTGGACGCGCTGGTGGCCGCCGCCTGCCGCCTGCTGGAAGGCAGCGAGACCACGCCGACGCTGGAGCAACTGGCCGCGCGCATCGGCCTGTCGCCCTCGCACCTGGCGCGGGCGTTCAAGGCGCGCACCGGGCTGACGCCGCGCGCCTGGGCTGCTGCGAGGCGCCGGCAGCGTCTGGAAGACGCCTTGCCCGCGGCCGGCTCGGTACTCGAGGCCGCGTTGCAAGCCGGCTACTCGGGCACCCGCGCGCTGTACGAAACATCCGCCGCGCTGAGCCCGGCACAACGGCGCCAACGCGGTGCCGGCGAACGCCTGCGCTATACCTTTGCCGCCTGCCCGCTGGGTCTGCTGCTGCTCGCCGCCAGCGCACGGGGCGTTTGCGCGCTGCTGTTCGGCGACGACCGCGAAACGCTGCTCGCCGACCTGCGCCGGCGCTTCGCCGCCGCCGAACTGCAAGAAGACCCGCACGGTCTCGGCGACTGGCTGGAGGCGACGCTACGCCAGCTGGACGAGCCGGCACGCGCCGCGCACCTGCCGCTCGACCTGCGCGGCAGCGCCTTTCAGCAGCGCGTCTGGCAGGCCCTGCAGGCGATTCCGTCGGGGCAGACGCGGCGCTACGGCGAACTCGCCGAACAGCTCGGCAGCCACCCGCGCGCCATCGCAAGCGCCTGCGCCAGCAATCCGCTGGGCTTGCTGGTGCCCTGCCACCGCGTGGTCGGCGCCGGCGGCGCGCTCAGGGGCTACCGCTGGGGCGTGCCGCGCAAGGCGCTGCTGCTCGCCGCCGAAGCCGATGCCGGCGAACGCGAGGGAAACTGAGCGCGCCGGCGTGGTCGGAAGACAAACCCGCCGAGGATTCTCGCCATGCACGCACTCAAGCAGTACCACGTCAGCTACCGCATCAACGGCCAGGACGCCTCCCTGGACATGCAGGAGTTCGAGGAGCCCAGCCTGGACCAGGTACGCCTGCGGCTGATGCAGAAACACCAGGCCGAACCCCAGGTCACCGCCGACGCCCCCTGGGAAGATCCGGTCTGCGACAGCGAGTACAGCCGCATCGCCGAGCTGGGCATCAGCGACATCCGGATTGCGGAATCACCGAAAACCGCCCCCTAGGACTTCCGAGGCAGCCTGATGAGCCGGTCCGTAGGGTGGGTCAGGCGCCTCACCCGATGTATCGAGCGAACGGCATCGCCATGCGCGCCGTAACCCACCGGGCGAGGTCTCCCCAAGCGCCGCTTGGTGGGTTACGCGGCGCGGGCGTTTGGCGGCGTATCTGTCGATTGTGTGCTCGCCGCTAACCCACCCTACGAAAGCCGTGCTCCGCCCGTCCGTAGTACGGGTGAGCGCTTCAACGCTCGAGAATCGCCGTCACGCCCTGGCCGCCCGCCGCGCAGATGGAGATCAGCCCGCGACCGCCCTCGGCAGCGGCGAGCAGCTTCGCCAGGTTGGCGACGATGCGTCCGCCGGTGGCGGCGAACGGGTGTCCGGCGGCCAGCGAGCTGCCCTTGACGTTCAGCCGCGCGCGGTCGATGGCGCCCAGCGGCGCCTCCAGGCCGAGCCGCTCGCGGCAATAACCGGCGTCTTCCCAGGCCTTCAGCGTGCACAGCACCTGGGCGGCGAAGGCTTCGTGGATCTCGTAGTAGTCGAAGTCCTGCAGCGTCAGCCCGTTGCGCGCCAGCAGCCGCGGCACCGCGTAGACCGGCGCCATCAGCAGCCCTTCCCTGGCCTTGACGAAATCCACCGCCGCCGCCTCGCCGTCCTTGAAGTAGGCGAGGATCTGCAAACCGCGCGCCCTGGCCCAGTCCTCGCTGGCCAGCAGCACCAGCGAGGCGCCATCGGTGAGCGGCGTCGAATTGGCCGCCGTGAGGGTGCCGCGCGGGCCCTTCTCGAACACCGGTTTTAGCGTCGCCATCTTTTCCAGGCTGATGTCGCCACGCAGGTTCTGGTCGCGGTTCAGGCCCAGATAGGGCGTCAGCAGGTCGTCCTGCCAGCCCTCGGCGTAGGCGGCGGCGAGCTTGTGATGGCTGTCGTAGGCCAACTGGTCCTGCTCGGCGCGTGGAATCGCCCACTCCTGCGCCATCAGCTCGCAGTGCTCGCCCATCGATAACCCGGTGCGCGGCTCGCCGTTGCGCGGCAGCGCCGGCTTGAGGTGGCCGGGGCGCAGTTGCATGAACGGCATCAGCTTGTCGGCCGTCGATTTGCCGCGGTTGGCCTGCAGGAGGATCTTGCGCAGCCCTTCGTTGACCCCGATGGGCGCGTCCGAGGTGGTATCGACGCCGCCGGCGATGCCGCTGTCGATCTGCCCGAGGGCGATCTTGTTGGCCACCAGGATCACCGCTTCCAGCCCGGTGCCGCAGGCCTGCTGGATGTCGTAGGCCGGCGTTTCCGGGGCCAGGCGCGAGCCGAGCACGCACTCGCGGGTCAGGTTGAAGTCGCGCGAATGCTTGAGCACCGCGCCGGCGGCGACTTCGCCGAGGCGCAGGCCGTGAAGGTTGTAGCGCTCGATCAGGCCCTCCAGCGCGGCGGTGAGCATGTCCTGATTGCTGGCGGTGGCGTAGGCGGTGTTGGATCGGGCGAAGGGAATGCGGTTGCCGCCGACGATGGCGACCCGGCGCAACGAAGTCATGGCGAGGCTCCTGGTTGAGGCCGCGCCACCGCGAACGAGTGGCGGCGCGACGTGGTCCACTTTGGAGATTCAATGCAGGAGTCCGTTCCATGAGCGACCGTTATTTCACCTTCGCCAACTCCGCTCTCGGGCAGAAGCTGGTGGCCTCCCTCGGCCTGCCCTCGCCGGTGCCGCTGGAACGCTGGAGTTCCGGGCGCGGGCGCCCGGTGGACGGTGCACTGCTGCTCGGCGGCGATGGCGCGCTGGCCGCCCGCCTGCAGCCAAGCCTGGCAAGACTGACCGACGCCGTGTACACGCCGAACGCAGTCGCCGGCCTGCCGAGCTGGACCGCCGAGCACGGTCCGCGGCTCAAGGCGCTGGTGTTCGATGCCAGCGCGATCGTCGACTGCGACCAACTCGTAGCCCTGCGCGATTTCTTCCAGCCGGCGATGAAGCACCTCGCCGGCAACCCCCACGTGGTGGTCCTCGGACGGCCGCCGGAAACCCTCATCGATCCCTTCGCCGCCAGCGCGCAGCGCGCCCTGGAAGGCTTCACCCGCTCGCTGGGCAAGGAAATCCGCCACGGCGGCACGGTGCAGTTGCTGTACGTCGGCGAAGGCGCCGAAGACCAGCTGGAGGGCGCGCTGCGTTTCTTCCTCTCGCCGAAGAGCGCCTACGTTTCCGGCCAGGTGATCCGCCTCGCGGCCAGCGAGCAGAAGGTGCAGGACTGGACACGGCCGCTGGCCGGCAAGCGCGCCCTGGTTACCGGCGCCTCGCGCGGCATCGGCGCGGCCATCGCCGAAACCCTCGCCCGCGACGGTGCGGAGGTGGTGCTGCTGGACGTGCCCAAGGCGCAGAAGGAACTCGACGCCCTGGCCGCGCGCCTCGGTGGCAAGGCGCTGGGCCTGGACATCGCCGCCGAGGAGGCGCCGCAGCGGCTTGTCGAGGCGCTGCCGGACGGCGTCGACATCGTCGTGCACAACGCCGGCATCACCCGCGACAAGACGCTGGCGAAGATGACCGACGAACTGTGGAGTTCGGTCATCGCGGTCAATCTCAAGGCGCCGCAGCGACTGACCCAGGCGCTGCTGGAAAGCGGCACGCTGCGCGACGAGGGCCGTGTGTTGCTGGTGTCATCCACCAGCGGCATCGCCGGAAACTTCGGCCAGACCAACTACGCCACCAGCAAGGCCGGGCTGATCGGCCTGCTGCAGGCCTGGGAACTGCAGCTGGCCAAGCGCGGCATCACCATCAACGCGGTGGCGCCGGGGTTCATCGAGACGCAGATGACCGCGGCCATGCCGCTGACCATCCGCGAGGCCGGGCGGCGGATGAACTCCCTCGGCCAGGGCGGCCAGCCGCAGGACGTCGCCGAAACCATCGCCTGGTTCGCGCAGCCCGCATCCGGTGGCGTCACCGGGCAGGTGCTGCGCGTGTGCGGACAAAGCCTGCTGGGCGCCTGAGGGGTCGACATGAGCCAGTCCTGGACCGAGCTGCACGCCCCGCCCGCGCTGCCCGAGCTGTTCCTTCGCGCCGCGCTGAAGCGCAAGGTCAGTGGGCGCACGCTGCCCGACGGCGGCCTGCGCTGCCCGGTCAGCGTGGAGGCGAGTAACCTCGCCGCCTACCGGCGTATCTGCGCTTTCGCCGACGATGGCCGCCTGCCGCCGACCTACCCGCACGTGATGGCATTCGCCCTGCAGATGCGCCTGCTGTCGGCCGACGACTTTCCCTTCCCGCTGCTCGGGCTGGTGCACTTGGAAAATCGTATCCGCGTGTTGCGCCCGCTCGGCGGGCTGGGCCCGTTTCGCGTCGGCGTGCGCGTGGCCGATCTGCAGCCGCACGCGAAAGGCGCGCTGTTCAGCCTGCTGATCAGCGTCGACGACCAGCTCGGGCCGCTCTGGGAAGGCGAAAGCCGGTTTCTCAGTCGCGCCGCGAAGTTCCCGGGCGAACCGCGCGAGGCCGTGCCGCGGGCCGCGCTGGCACTCGCCGAAGTCGACCGCTGGAGCGCGCCGGCGGACATCGGCCGCGCCTATGCGCGGGTCGCCGGCGACTACAACCCGATCCACCTCAGCGCCCTCAGCGCGCGCCTGTTCGGCTTTCCCCGTGCCATCGCCCACGGCCTGTGGCTCGAGGCGCGCAGCCTGGCGGCGCTCGGCGAACGGCTGCCGAACGCCGGCTACGAGGTGCAGGTACGCTTCAAAAAACCGCTGCTGCTGCCCGGCGAGCTGACCCTGCTGGCCAGCGCGCCGGCCGCGAGCGGCCAACTGGCGCTGCGCGGGGCGGACGACCTGCCGCACATGGAAGGCGAGTGGTCCGCGCTGACCTAGAGCCCTACGCCGAACCTTGCGCGGGCGGGCGCAACCCTCGAAGCTATGCGGCTCCAAGGAGCCCCGCATGAACCTCGAACAGCTCACCGCCCGCATGCACGCGATCCGCGATGCCAACGACTGGCGGAAATTCCACAGCCCGAAGAACCTCGCCATGGCCGCCAGCGTGGAAATGGCCGAGCTGATGGAGATCTTCCAGTGGCTCGACGAAGACCAGTCGCGCCGGCTGCCGCCCGAGCAGCTCGAACATGCCGGCCAGGAAGTCGCCGACGTGGTCCTCTACCTGCTGCTGATGTGCGCCGAACTGGGCATCGACATGGACCAGGCGGTGCGCGCCAAGCTCGCCGACAACGAGCGGCGCTTCACATGAGCGACCGCCACTTCGACGCCCTGGCGACGCGCTTCGCCGAGAAGATCTACGGCGGCGCCAAGGGCGCGATCCGCCTCGCCGTGCTCCAGGCCGACCTTGCCGAAACCTTGCCGCAAGGCCCGCTGCGGGTGCTCGACATCGGCGCCGGGCTCGGCCACATGGCGCTCTGGCTGGCCGAACGCGGCCATCAGGTGACCCTCGCCGAGCCGGCCCAGCCGATGCTCGACGGCGCCCGCCAGCGCTTCGCCGAGGCCGGCCTTGCCGCCACCTTCATCCAGGCGCCCTGGCAGGAACTGAGCGAACGGCTGGAGACGCCCTACGACCTGGTGGTCTGCCACGCGGTGCTCGAATGGCTGGCCGAACCGGCGGCGATCCTGCCGGCGCTGCGCCGGCTCACCGCCGACGACGGCTGGCTGTCACTGGCGTTCTACAACAAGGACGCACTGGTCTACCGCAACCTGCTCAAGGGGCATTTCCGCAAGCTGCGCAAGGCCAGCTTCGCCGGCGAGGGCCAGAGCCTTACGCCGCAGAGGCCGCTCGATCCGCGCGAGTTGGCGGCGCAACTGCACGCCGATTGGCGGGTCGAAAGCAGCAGCGGCGTGCGCGTGTTCCACGACTACATGCCGGCGGAATTCCAGGCCAAGGCCGCCCCCGCCGACCTGATCGAGATGGAGCTGGCGCACCGCCGACATCCGGCGTTCGCCGGGCTGGGCCGTTATCTGCACTGGCTCTGCCAGCCACGCTGAGAGGGCGTTCGTACGCCGCAGGAGATTGACCATGAAGCGTCGCCTCGCGTTTTCCGCCACCCTCGGCCTGCCCCTGGCGCTGCTGCTCGCCGGCTGCGCAAAGGACAATCCCTACACGGCCAGTTCCAACCCGCTGCCACCGGCGCCGCCACAGGCCACGGCGAATGCCTACGATGCCAGCGCCTATCCGGCCGCCCCGCGCGATTACGGGCGTTACCGCAACTGGAGCTGGGCGCAGGGCCGGCTGCCGGCGGGCAGCAGTTGGGCGACGCCCGAGCAGATGGCCGAAGCCGTCGCCGCGGGCCTCGACCGTCGCGGCCTGCGCCCGGCCCAGGCCGGCAACCCGGCCGACCTGCAGGTCAGCGCCGACCTGCGCGTGGAGCGCCGCGTGCGCCAGGTCTACGACGACTATGGCTACGGCGGCAATTACGGTGGCGCCTACGGGCGCGGTCCCTATGGGCGCGACTACTATGGCGGCTACGCCAGCGCGCCCATCGTGCGCACTTACGAGGAACAGGTCCTGGTGGTACGCATCGAACTGCTCGACGGCACCAGTCGCCAGCCGGTGTGGAGCGGCAGCTCCGAGGCGCGCGCCAGTGGCGACAGCCCGTCGGCGAACCGCGAGGCGCTACGCGATGCGGTCAACCGCGCGCTGGAAAAATACCCGCCGTCCTGACCCGCGCGCGGGGCGTATCCTCGAACGATCAGTTTTTTTCGGAGAATCGATGATGTTCAAAGCACTGTTGTGGATACCCGCCCTGCTGCTGCTCGGCGCCTGCCAGTCGGTCCAGATCGACCGCGACTACGACGCCACACGCGATTTCGCCGCCTACCGCAGCTGGACCTGGCAGGCGCCGGTGGTGCGGTACCGTCCCGACGATCCGCGGATCAAGAGCGACCTCACCGAGCAACGCATCCGCGAGGCGATCAACGCGCAGCTCGACCAGCGCGGCCTGCGCCCGGCGGCGGCTGGAGCGGCGGCGGACCTCAAGGTGCAGGCCTGGCTGATCGTCGACGAGCGCCGGGAGGAGGTCAGCACCAACTATGGCGGCTATTGGGGCGGTTACTGGGGTAATTACTGGGGCGGCCCGGCGATCAACCAGACGCGGACGATCGACTACAAGGTCGGCACCATCCAGATCGACCTGCTCGACGGCAAGGACGGCAAGCTGGTCTGGCGCGGCAGCGCCGAGCAGATCATGCGGCAGAGCCCGCCGAGCCCGACCGAACGCGCCCAGGCGATCAACGACACCGTGGCCAAGGTGCTCAGCCAGTATCCGCCGCGCTGAGCCCGTCCGGTCCGTTCGCCCCCAGCCCAAGAACAGGCTCTGACAGGAGAAACGCCATGGCCGATAACCCGCGCCCCGTCACGCTCGATGGCCGACCGCCCGCCGATGCGGTGGAATACGTCGAAGCGCAGGCGGACGGCTCGCAGCGCTATGCCGAAGCGCTGGCGGAGATCGACGGCACGCTGCAACGCGAAGGCATCCTCGGCGTGCGCTTCGAGCACGTCGGCAGCACCGCGGTGCCCGGCCTGGGCGGGCGGCCGGCGATCGACATCCTCCTGGTGCCCCCGGAAACCCTGGACCGCGCCGACCTGATCGAGCTGCTGCTGGGGCTCGGCTACCGCCAGCGGGGCGACGAGTTGGTCAGGCCCGGGCAGCGCCTGCGGATTCTCGACCCGCAGCAGGCCGGGCAGGCGCTGCGGGTGCGCGACTGGTTGCGCCAGCACCCCGAAGACGTGGCGACCTTCGACGCGCTGAAACGCAAGCTGGTGGACAGCCCGGTCGCCGACGCGCAGGCCTACGCGCGCGGCAAGCAGGCGTTCTTCGCCACCCTCCTTGCCCTCGCCGATGCCGAAGAGTCCGCCGCGCATCCGTCGCGCTGAAGGGGCCTTCATCCGAACGCACGTCGCGCCGATCCACGGCCGGGCTGAGGCATAATCCCCGGCCCTTTTCCCGACCGGAGTCCTTATGCCCTTCGCCTGGTGGCTGCTCGCCCTGCCCTTCGTCGCCGGTTCGGTCCTGACCCTGCAAGCCGGCATCAACGGCCTGCTGGCCAGGCAGGTATCCAGCGTCGCCGCGGCAGCCCTGATTTCCTTCGCGGTCGGCACCGCGCTGCTGTTCTGCATCACCCTGGCCCAGCGCGAACTGCCCAGCCTGAGCATGCTCAAGGGCCTGAGCTGGTGGCAGTGGTGCGGCGGCTTTCTCGGCGCGTTCTTCATCGTCACCGCGGCGTTCGCCGGCCCGCGCGTCGGCGCGCTGCTGTTCATGGTGCTGGTGCTCGCCGGCCAGTTGAGCATGGCGGTGGTGCTCGATCATTTCGGCTGGGCCGGCTTTCGCGAAGCGCCGATCAGCCTCGCGAAGATCGCCGGACTGGTGCTGATTCTCGGCGGCGTCTGGCTGATCCGCCGCGGCTGATCGACCAGCCCAGGCACCTCCGGCAGCCCGATCGGCGGGAGGTCTCCCGGGCGAACCCGCAAGGGCCGGTCAGAGGCGGAAACGTCCCATCTGCGTGCTCAGGTCGTCGGCCAGGCCGCGCAGCACCTGGCAATCGTCGCGGCAGCTGGACACTTCGCCGGCGGTGGCCTGAGCCAGGTCGGCGATGCCCTGCAGGTTGCGGGTGATCTCCTCGGTCACGGAAGACTGCTCCTCGGTCGCCGCGGCCACTTGATGGTTCATGTCGCTGATCCTTTCGACCTGGCCGCTGATCGCAGTGAGCGACTGGCCGGTGCGCTGGCTGGATTCCACGCCAGTGCCGGTGGCGGCCTGGCCGGCACGCATCGAGCTGACCGCGGTGTCGGCGCCCTGTTTGAGACGCCCGATCATCTGCTGGATTTCGTCGGTGGAAGCCTGAGTGCGGCTGGCCAGCGTGCGCACCTCGTCGGCGACCACGGCGAAACCACGGCCCATCTCGCCGGCCCGCGCGGCTTCGATCGCCGCGTTCAGCGCCAGCAGGTTGGTCTGCTCGGAAATCCCGCGGATCACCGCCAGCACCTGGTCGATGGAGCCGATCTGGGTCGCCAGTTCCTGCACCGCGCTGGCGGCGCTGCCGATCTCACCGGACATCTTCTCGATGTTCGCCACCGACTGGCCAACCACGGTGCGCGCCTGGCCGGCTTCGTCGTGGGCGCTCTGCGAGGCCTGCGCCGCCTGGCTGGCGTTGCGCGCGATCTCCTGCACGGTCAGGCCCATCTCGTGCACCGCCGTGGCGACCATGTCGGTCATCTGCTGTTGCTGGCCGGTGCGCCCGGCGGTGTTGTCCACCACCTTGGCGACGTGGCCGACCGCGGCGCGCAGCCGCGCGCTGGTCGCCAGCACGTCGCCGATCAGTTGCCGCTGGCTGCCGATGAAGCGGTTGAAGCCGCGCGCCAGATCGCCCAGTTCGTCCTTGCGGCCCTCGTCCAGGCGCCGGGTGAGGTCGCCGCCGCCACCTCCGATCTCCACCAGCGCCGCGGTGACCTGCAGGATCGGCCGCACCAGCCCGCGCGCCAGGAGCACCACCAGCAGCAGCGAAAGCAGCGCCACGCCGAGCCCGGCCAGGCTGGTCAGCAGCAGCGCCTGCCGCGCCGCCCCATACACCTGCGCCGCCGGCACTTCGCTGACCAGCAGCCAGCCGAGGCTCTTCAGCGGCTGCGCCGGGGCCAGGTAGTCCTCTCCCTCACGGCTGAACGGGACTGCCTTGGTCGAACCGCCGAGCAGCGCCTGCGCGGCCTCGGTGCCGACCAGATCGCGCAGCTCGCGGGTGTCGTTGAACTCGGCCTGCGGGTGCACCTTGACCCGCCCGTCGGCGGCGACCAGCAGCACGCGGCCACGCTCGCCGAAGCGGAAGTCGCTGATCAGCCGCGACATCGCATCCAGGCCGAAGCCCAGTCCGGCGATGCCCAGCGGCTTGCCGTCCTGGCTGACCCGGTAGTTGATGAACAGCGTCGGCACACGGGTCGACTTGTCGATGTCCACCTGCACCGTGCGCTCGACGCCCGAATCGAGCATCGAATAGAACCAGTCGTTCTCGGCCGGGCCGCGGGCGAGGGTGCGATCCAGGCCCTTGTCGGTGAAATAGTGGCCGCTGTCGAGGGCGACGATGAAAGTGGTCAGCGCCTTCTGTTGCATCTGCACGCCCTTGAGGTAGCGCAGGAAGGCTTCCTGGCGCTCCGCCGCCTCGCCCTCGCCCAGCCACTCCCGGACCATGCTGTTGCCGGCGATGTCGCGCGCCGCGGTAACCGGTTCGGCGAGCAGCCGTTCGAGGTCGTTGCCGACCGCCGCCACGCTGGCCGGCAGGGCGTCTTCGACCAGCGCCTGTTCGGCCAGGCGGTCGACCACCAGCGAATAGATCGCGATCACGATGAGAATACTGACCAGCAGGGCGGCGCCCATGCTGAGGGTCAACTGCCACTGAATACTGCGTTGCCAGAGGCGCATGCATGACTCCTGGGGAAAACGGAAAAAGTGTTGTGGATCGACAGTTCTCGGATTGTTCTTGTGGAGTCGCTATCGGCTGAATCGATGCAGCACTTGAGCCCGCTCCGCGGAAACGGGTGAAAAGTCCGATGACTGTCGCTCAGTCGAGCAGGCTGAACTCGACCCGCGCGGTCTGCCCGCTTTCGTCGAGCACGCTGAGCTGATGGCGGCCGGCGCGGCTGAAGGTCGAGGTGAGGGTTTCTTCGCCCAGGCTTTCGCCGAGCGGCTCGCCGTCGAGGAACCACCAGCGCCGCCCGCCGCCGCCCAACGCCCCGATACGCAGATGCAGCGCCTCGCCGCTGCTCGCCGGACGACGCAACTGGTCGCCCTCGCGCACGCCGACGATGGACAGCCCGGGCGTGGCGTCGGGCAGTTTCGGCGGGCAACTCGGGTCGATCGCCGGCAGGCGCGCGGCACGTCGTTCGCGCCGCGCCAGCCAGGGTTCCAGCGGCGCCGGCCAGAGCGCCACCGGTTGCGCGCGGGCACCGGGGCACCCGGCGTCCACCCGCAGCCCGGCGGCATTTAGCCAGACCGTCTGCAACAGGCCCAGGCCGAGCGGCTGGTCGCCCGCCGCCAGGGTCGGCGGCGTGGTGCCGTCCAGCGTCCAGGCGAAGCGCTGACGACGGCAGTTGGGGTCGCCCTTCGCCATTGGCTGTCCCAACGGCCAGCAGATCGCCGCGACGCCGACGCTGGCCGGCTGCGGGTCGCCCGGCAGCGCCAGGCCGCGCTGCGCATCGCGGTTGACCAGAATGTCGTGCACCTGCAACAGCAGGGGCGCCGCCGAGGCCAGGCCGAACTGGCCGGGCACCGGCGTGCCGTCGGGCCGGCCGATCCACACGCCGATCAGGTAACGCGGGCCGACGCCGATGGCCCAGGCGTCGCGAAAGCCATAGCTGGTGCCGGTTTTCCAGGCCAGGCCGGGGCGCTGCACCAGCTCGGCGGCCGGGTCCCGGTCCGGCCGCGCCTGGCCGGCGAGGATGCGCCGCACGATCCAGGCCGCGCCCGGCGACAGCAGCCGCCGTTCGAGCAGCGGATCGTCGGGCTGGAAACGCAGCCGCGCCACCTCGCCGCCGCGGGCGAAGGCACTGTAGCCGCTGACCAGATCCTCGAGGCGGCTGCCGGCGCCGCCAAGAATCAGTGCCAGGTTCGGCTCGGCCAGCGCCGGCAGGGCCAGCGGCACGCCGACGTTGCGCAGCTCGCCGGCGAAACGCTTCGGCCCGTAGGCTTCGAGCAGTTGCACCGCCGGCAGGTTGAGCGAGGCCGAGAGCGCCGCGCTGGCGGCCACCGGCCCGTTGAACCCGGAGGCGAAATTGCCGGGACGGTAATCCCCATAACGCCGCGGCACGTCCTGCAACAGCGATTCGGAATGGATCAGCCCGGCATCCAGCGCCATGCCGTAGAGGAAGGGCTTCAGCGTGGAGCCGGGCGAGCGCTGCGCGGCGACCATGTCGACGTGGCCGAAGCGCGCGCGGTCGCCGAGGTCCACCGAGCCCAGGTAGGCGCGCACCGCCATGCGCTCGTGCTCAACCACCAGCAGCGCGGCCGAGGTGCGCTCCGGCAGCCGCGCGCGCCAGCCCAGCAGGAAGTCTTCCAGGCGCCGCTGCAGCGCGGCGTCCAGGGTGCTGCGGATCAGCGACGGGCTGCCGGGACGATTCAGCCGCCGCGCCAGCAGCGGCGCCAGTTGCGGCTGCTCGCGCGGCGCCAGCAGGACGGGCTCCTGCAGGGCCTCGTCGACCGCCTGCGCCGGCCACACGCCGAACTGCCGCAGGCGCTGCAACACCTTGTCGCGCGCCGCCTGGGCGCGCTGCGGATGACGGTCCGGACGCAGCCGGCTCGGCGCCTGGGGCAGCACCGCGAGCAACGCGGCTTCGGCGCGGGTCAGTTGCGCGGGCGGCTTGCCCAGGTATGTCCAGCTCGCTGCGGCGACGCCCTGCAGGGTCCCGCCGAAGGGTGCGCGGTCCAGATAGAGCGTGAGGATCTCGTCCTTCGACAGGTGCCATTCCAGCTGCGCGGTGCGCCAGAGCTGGCGCAGCTTGCCGGCGAAGGTACGCGGGTGCGGATCGAGCAGCCGCGCCACCTGCATCGACAGCGTGCTGCCGCCGGACAGCACGCGGCCGCCACCGAGGTTCTGCCAGGCCGCGCGGGCAATGGCCAGCGGGTTGATCCCTGGATGCCGGTAGAACCAGCGGTCCTCGTAGGTCAGCAGCGCCTCAAGGTAATACGGCGAAACCTCGTCCAGGCGCACCGGGTAGCGCCACACGCCGTTCGCATCGGCGAAGCGCCACAGCGGCGTGCCGTCCTCGGCGAGCACCACGCGCGCCAGGTCGTCGCCCGGCAACGGCAGCGGAAACAGGCGATCGGCCAGCCACAGGCCGGCGAGCAGCGCCAGCAGCAGCCCGCCGCTTCGCTTGAGCCACTGCGGCACGCGCCGCTCAGCCATGCGCGACTCTCACCACGCTCAGGGAACTCGCGAGCCTGCGCGACAGCCCAAGCCTCGAAGGAGCGCTTCGCGCACGGCGCGGCGCCTGCATGGACCTCACAGGGAACCTCATATGCACGTAGATTTCTTCGAGACGCTCGGCCAGATGCTGGGCTCGCTGATCCGTTTCATCGTCGACAGCCTGGACTGGCTGTTCAGCCTGTTCGCTGCCGCCGGGCACAACTTCGTCGATGGCCTGGCCGCCGCGTTGGGCATGGATCGCTCGATCCTCAACATCGCCGCGCTGGTCCTCGGTCTGATCCTGTTGGTCGGGGCGTTCCGCGCCTTCTTCCGACGGTCGATCATCAGCGGCATCATTCTCTTGCTGCTGGCGCTCTGGTTGCTCAGCTTCATCATCAACTGAGGTGTCGATGCGCCGCGCAGCATAGCGCAGCGGCGCATTCCAACCCACTGCAGTAGCACCGACTCACGCCATGGCAGCAAGCCCGCCACGACCGCTTTCGGGTAAACTGCGCCCTTCGTCTTTTCCAATAACGATCAGCCTGATGCCCAAGACGTTCCACGAGTTTCCCCGCGAGCGCCCGTCCACCCCCCTGCTCGACCGCGCCGCGACGCCGGAAGAACTGCGTCGCCTGGGCGAGGCCGAACTGGAAACCCTCGCCGACGAACTTCGCCAGGAGCTGCTCTACAGCGTCGGGCAGACCGGCGGCCACTTCGGCGCCGGCCTCGGCGTGATCGAGCTGACCATCGCCCTGCACTACGTCTTCGACACCCCGGACGACCGCCTGGTGTGGGACGTCGGCCACCAGGCCTACCCGCACAAGATCCTCACCGGGCGCCGCGAGCGGATGGCCAGCCTGCGCATGAAGGACGGCATCGCCGCCTTCCCTCGGCGCAGCGAGAGCGAGTACGACACCTTCGGCGTCGGCCATTCCAGCACCTCGATCAGCGCCGCCCTGGGCATGGCCATTGCGGCCCGGATGCAAGGCAGCGAGCGCAAATCCATCGCCGTGATCGGCGATGGCGCGCTCACCGCCGGGATGGCGTTCGAGGCGCTGAACCACGCTCCGGAAGTCGGCGCCGACATGCTGGTGGTGCTCAACGACAACGACATGTCGATCTCGCGCAACGTCGGCGGGCTGTCCAACTACCTGGCGAAGATTCTTTCCAGCCGCACCTACACGAGCATGCGCGAGGGCAGCAAGAAGGTCCTCTCGCGCCTGCCTGGCGCCTGGGAAATCGCCCGCCGCACCGAGGAGTACGCCAAGGGCATGCTGGTGCCCGGCACGCTCTTCGAGGAGCTCGGCTGGAACTACATCGGCCCCATCGATGGCCACGACCTGCCGACGCTGATCGCCACTCTGCGCAACATGCGCGACCTCAAGGGCCCGCAGTTCCTGCATGTGGTGACGAAGAAGGGCAAGGGCTTCGCCCCGGCCGAGGTCGACCCCATCGGCTACCACGCGATCACCAAGCTGGAGCCCGCCGACAGCCCCGCCGGCGTGGCACCGGCGACGAAGAAGGTCGCCGGTCCTAAGTACTCCGGCGTGTTCGGCCAATGGCTGTGCGACATGGCGGAAAGCGATCCGCGGCTGGTCGGCATCACCCCGGCGATGAAGGAAGGCTCCGACCTGGTGGCCTTCAGCGAGCGCTTTCCACAGCGCTACTTCGACGTCGCCATCGCCGAGCAGCACGCGGTAACCCTCGCCGCCGGCCTCGCCTGCGACGGCGCCAAGCCGGTGGTGGCGATCTATTCGACCTTCCTGCAGCGCGGCTACGACCAGTTGATCCACGACGTCGCGGTGCAGAACCTCGACGTGCTGTTCGCCATCGACCGTGCCGGCCTCGTCGGCGAAGACGGCCCGACCCACGCTGGCAGCTTCGACCTCGCCTACCTGCGCTGCATCCCCGGCATGCTGGTGATGACGCCGAGCGACGAGAACGAACTGCGCCGACTGCTCTGCACCGGTTACCGCTTCGAAGGTCCCGCCGCCGTGCGCTACCCGCGCGGCAACGGGCCGAATGCGCGGATCGAGCCGGGCCTGGAGCCGCTGGAAATCGGCAAGGCGGTGGTTCGCCGCCAGGGCAGCCGCGTCGCCCTGCTGGTGTTCGGCGTGCAACTCACCGAAGCGCTCGCCGTCGGCGAAACCCTGGATGCGACGGTGGTCGACATGCGCTTCGTCAAACCGCTGGACGAAGCCCTGCTGCGCGAGCTCGCCGACAGCCATGAGCTATTGGTGAGCATCGAGGAAGGCAGTGTGATGGGCGGCGCCGGCAGCGCGGTGAACGAGTTCCTCGCCCGCGAAGGCCTGCTCAAGCCGATACTCAACCTCGGCCTGCCGGATCGCTACGTCGAGCACGCCAAACCGGCGGAGATGCTGGCCGAATGCGGCCTCGACGAAGCCGGTATCGAAGCGGCGATCCGCCACCGCCTGGCGCGCTGAGGCAGCCGACTCCAAATCCGACGAACGGTTCACAACTTGCATCAGTTTCTGACCAAAACTGAGCGTTAGTGGACCGTCGATCGGCCGGAGTTTGTATGCAGCTGCGTAGCCACAAAATGGACTTCAAAGGTCGCGAGCGCCGCTGGCTGCCCTGGTTCGGCAAGACGGGCAAGCTGGCCATGCGCTGGTCCTGCCTGCTAAATGCGGGCCAGACCGCCCGGGTCGAGAAGACCTTCAGCGGTCTGGCCCAGACCCGCGTCGATCTGCTGCTCGGTTGGGCGCAACAGCATTGGCAGGCGCTCGAGCTACTTGGCTGCGGTCTGGCCCCCTGCTGGCCCGCCATCGAGGCCGATAGCCTCCGGCGCGCCCTGCCGCACATGCCCGAAGTCTGCGAGCTGTTCGTGGTCGACACCTCGGGTCGCATCATGGCTTCGACCCACGCCCCGCGCATCGGCACGCGCCATGATGCAGAGGCGCTCGCCGCCGGGCTGCGCGCCCCGTTTCTGCTGGGCCCCTACAGCGATGAACTGACCCTGCAACTGGGCGCCACCACCTCGAAGTTCCACGATGCCGTCACCCTGATGTTCCATCAGCCGCTGAGCCATGACGGCCAGGTGGTGGGCTGCCTGTGCGCGCGGATACCCAACGATGTGATGAGCGATCTCATCCAGCGCGAGGCCGGCCACGTCTACCGGGATTCCGGCGACAACTACCTGTTCATGGTGCACAGCGCCTACAACCCGGCCATTGCCCCGGGCACCGCGCTGTCCCGGTCACGCTTCGAAGACGGCGCCTTCACCGGCGGTGACAACCTGAAACAGGGCATTTCCACGCCGTTCGGCACCGTACGGGTGCGCCAACACACCGAATTCGAACTGCGCTTCACCGCGCCGGCCACGGGCGAACTGCACCCCGGCGTGCGGGAAACCATCCGCCAAGGCAGCAACCTGTTCGTGCTCTACCCCGGCTACCCGGACTATCGCCATGTACCGGTGGTGGGCGCCGGGTTGACGCTGCGCCTGCCCGGCTCGCCGGACACCTGGGGACTGATGTGCGAAGGCGACCTGGAGGAGGTCTACCGCCAGCGCAGCCTGAGTGTCTCGCTGGCCAGCCAGTTGCTGGCCGGGCTGGCGGTGCTGGGCGGTCTGCAGTGGTGGCTGACGCGTCAGTTGCCCGATCTCGCCGCGCCATTGACCTTCGCCGCCGCCGGCGGACTGCTGCTGGCCTTCTGGGCGTTCAGCCTGCGCGCGCGGGCGCGCTCGCTGCAGGCGCTGTCGGACTTCTTTCTGGACACCGCGGAATGTGGCGCGCCGCTGAGCAATCGCCTGGCGCTGGAGCGCTTCGCCAGTGACGAAGCGGGCACCCTCGCCGGCTGGGTGAACAGCTTCGTCGACAAGATGGACCACACCATGCAGGGCATCGTCACCGCCGGCAGCGCGCTGCACGAGACCTCCACCGGGCTGACGCGCACCGCAACCAATGCCGCCCAATGCGCCGCTCAGGGCCAGGCGGCGGCCGTATCCACCGCGCGCACGATGCTCGAGGTCAACCAGAGCATCGGCCAGGTCGCCCAGCACATCCGCGACAGCGAAAGCGCCTCGCAGCACGCGCTGAGCATGACCCGCAAGGGCGCCAGCGCCGTGCAGCACAACGCCGACGACGTCGCCCAACTGGCGCATCGCATCGAACAGTCGAGCCAGGCACTCGAAGCCCTCAGCCGGCAAACCGAGAAGATCCAGCACATCAGCGAGGCGATCCGCGGTATCGCCGATCAGACCAACCTGCTGGCCCTCAATGCCGCCATCGAGGCGGCGCGCGCCGGCGAAAGCGGTCGCGGTTTCGCCGTGGTGGCCGATGAAGTGCGCAACCTGGCCCGGCGCACCGCGCAGGCCACCCAGGAAATTGCCACGACGCTGGGCAGCGTGCGCCAGCAGACGCTGGACAGCCAATCGGCGATGCACAGCTGCCAGCAGGCGGCGCAAAGCAGCGTGGTCCGCTCGAGCGAGGCCAATGAGGCACTCGAACGCATCGAGGAAGAAGTGGCCGGAATGCAGGACCGCCTGGGCCAGATCAGCCAGGCCATGACGCTGCAAATGAGCCAGGTGCAGGCCGTAAATGGCCAGGCCCAGGCCATCACGGGTGCCGCCGAGCACAGCAGCCAGAGCGCCGGGGAAACCCTGCAGGCGGCACAGTCACTGGCGCAACTGGTACTCGACCTGCACAAGACCGCCAGCCGGCTCAGCCGCGAAGAGAAATCGGGCAGCGCCGCGCCCGGAGTGCCCTTGCAGACGGCGGCGCCCATACCTGGCCACGTGGCGCACTGAACGCCGGAATGAGCCAGGAGATCGATCGAGGCCCGCGAAAGCGGGCCTCTTTGTTCCTAAGTAGGGCTTCAGAGCGCTGGAGTCCAGGTCATCCCGAGCAAAGCGGTTCGTCCCAGCTCTTCGTATCGATAGGGCACGCTGGTGAAGGACGCGTCGTAAGCGGTGCCAAGGGTCTGGTAGTAATCATGGTCAAGCAGATTGTCGATCTTTAGATCAAACCTTAGATCCGGACGCGCTTGCCAAGCGCTGCGCAGGTCAAGCAGTCCATACCCTGCGATCTCCTGATCGTTTGCCACGTCGTTCCACGTATGGCCGATCAGTTGCCAACTGGCACCGACGCTGTAGTCGCCGAAGCGGCGGTCCAGGTCGAGCTTGAAACTGTTCTCAGGGCGGCGCGGCAGGCGGTTACCAGCACTGCTCCCACTGCTGGCGTTGCGGGCATCCACCAGCGTGAAGCTAGCCTGGGCCTGCCAGCCAAAAATGTCCTGCGCAAGGCTCGCCTCGAAACCATGGATGCGAGCCTTGTCTATGTTCATCGGCGGATACCCCACGATCGCATCATCGATAGTGGTGCGGTACAGCGACAATTCAAGGCGCGTGGCTTTGGCCAGCTGGCTGCGCCACTGCAGCTCGAAGCTACGTGCCTTTTCAGGATCAAGATCAAGGTTGCCGCCGCCAAAGGGGTCGTACAGATCGTTGAAGGTCGGCGCGCGGAATGCTTCGCTATAAGACGCGATCAGGTCGTTGTCAGGATTCACGTGATACGTGAATGCGCCGTTCCAACTGGTATGGCTGCCATAGGCCTGGTTATCGTCGTAGCGTGCACCCAGTTCAGTAGAGAAGCTGCCGGTCTCGATGCGATGCAGAGCAAAGAAGCCGTGGTTCCAACGCGAGTCCTTGATAAAAGCGTTGTCGCTGTTTAGCCGGTCCTCATACCAATCGGCTCCCAGCTGGAGTCGCTGGGCGTCGGTGAGTTCGAACTGGTTCACCCAGGATGCTTGGTCACGATAGGTGTTGTAGACCGAGTTTCCATAGGACGCGTGAGAGGTCTGCCTGTCTTCGGCGTGCCCTAGTTCAACGCGACCACTCCATTGATCGTTCATTTCTGCTTCGAGAAATGCGCTACCGCTGGAAAGCTCAAAATCGGTATCCGCCGGGGTGGTCGGGTAATCGGAGTTGTCGTATTCACTCTGGCCACTCTGGCGCAGCAGGCTGACACCTCCGTTCAACGTATCGCTAAAACGATGTGACAGGCTCAGGCTGAATGCCCTGTTGCGGTAGGCACTGTCATCGCTTTCGGGAAGGTCGGTTCGCTGAGTGCCCGCGGTCTCGCCAAGGGACGCACCGAGGTCGAAGCGGGTTTCTTCATCTCCGCCCGAGATGCCCAGGCTGCGCTCGAAGGTGCCATGGCTGCCAATCCCGAAGTGAAGGCGTGGGGTCAGTCCAGCGTCGCCTCGACGGGTAAATATCTGCACCACGCCCCCAATCGCGTCTGCGCCGTACAGTGCGGAGCGGCCCCCTCGTACCACCTCCACACGTTCGATCTGGTCGAGACTCAGGTTCTCCAGTGCACTGGTGCCACTGGAGGCGCTGGAGATGCGTACGCCGTCCACTAGGACCAAGGTCTGAGCGCTGCTGGTGCCTCGCATAAACAGCCCGGACAGGCTACCCGGCCCACCATTGCGCGCGATACTCACACCAGGAGCATGACGCAGCAGGTCCAGTACATCGCTTGCTTGCAGCCGCTCGATGTCGGCGCGGGTGAATACGGTGCTGGCGGCGGAGCTCTGGCTGCGCGCCTCGACGCTGCGATTGGCGGTGACCAGCAGTTCGTCGAGTTTCAGGGCGTCGTCCTGCGACGGGGTTTCGGCGAGGGCCGGCAGGGTCGGCAGCAGGGCCAGGGTCAAGGCGAGGCGGGAAAGCATCATGGGAAATCCTCAAGGTCGGCGAGACGTTCGAGGAGGGCAGGCAGACGCGGGCCGTTTCGTGCGCGGGCCGACGCCTGATGGTGTCGCCCTCCGCAACACCAGTGGCATTCCGCCGTGGCCGGTCTCCGGGCTCTCGACGCGGCTCGCGCTCGCCTTCCCATGCATGCGCACAGTGGCCGTTGAGCGGAGTGCGATCCGGGCGGATCGCGGTCGATTACCGTTGCGGGGGCAGCGCCGGGTTTGCCCAGTAAGACTGGAGCGCACCGGCTTCCCGATTAACGCCGGCCCTGCGGCCCGCGTACCTCGGCGGAAATGAAAACGTCGCGCACCTTAGTCGGCGCCCTCGAGGAAAACAAGGACGCTGCGTCGGCCCGGAGGCGGGATCTGGTCGCGCGGGTAGCCGATGGGCCGGCTTCGGCCGGAATTCTTCGTCACCCCTTAGGAGCCGCGGGCCCGTGAGGCCGCGCCTGTCAGACCCAGCCCTGCGCCTTCATCTCGCTCTTCAGATAGGCGTAATAGACCGGCGCGGCGACCAGACCGGCAATGCCGAAGGCGGCCTCGAACACCAGCATCGCCAGCAGCAGCTCCCAGGCCTTGGCGTTGATCTGCCCGCCGACGATCCTGGCATTGAGGAAGTACTCGACCTTGTGGATCAGGATCAGGTATGCCAACGCGCCCACGGCGACCCACAGCGACAGCGAGAAGCCGACGATGAAGATCGCGGTGTTGGAGATCAGGTTGCCGATCACCGGCAGCAGCCCGACGACGAAGGTCAGCAGGATCAGCGTCTTGGTCAGCGGCAGGTGGATGCCGAACAGCGGCAGCACGCCCATCAGGAAGACCCCGGTGAACGCCGTGTTGAGAAGGGAAATCTTGAACTGGGCGAAGACGATGTTGCGGAACGCAACGGTGAAGCGCGTCACCCGGACCAGCAGCTCGGCCGCCAGCGGCTTGAGCGTCTGCGGATCTGGCAGGCGCTGCAGCGCGACCACGGCGCCGAGGATCATGCCGATCAGCACGGTGACAAACAGATGCGCGGCACCCTTGCCGAGTAGTTGCAGCTCGCCGACGTGGCGGCGCAGCCAGTCGTGCAGGGTCAGGCGGACGTCGTCGACGTTCGCCGGCAGATAGGCCACCAGCCCCTCGGGGACCTGCTCACGCACGCGGTCGACCACGGCCATCAGCTTGCCGAGCATCTGTCCGGGATTGTTCAGTTCCAGCAGCGCGAAGGAGAACGCACTGGCGAACGCCAGCGACAGCACGCCGACCACCATCACGGCGAGCAGACCAACCGTCAGCAGACGCCCTAGATGACCGGCGAACAGGCGCTGCAGCAGCGGCGCCAGGCTGTTCACCAGCTCGAAGACCAGCAGCCCGGCGAGCAGACTCGGCAGCAGCTTGAGCGGTAGGACGAGAATTAGGACGATGCCCAGAATCAGCAGACTGGCGTAGCAGAAGGTGCGGCGGGAGGAATTGCTCATGAAGTCCTGATCGGATAACGGCCTGACAGCGACCGACAATCTGCCAGTAGTCCCTGCACTTTGCCAGCCGCATGAAACGACAAAATTTGACTTGGACCGGCGGCAGCTGGAGTAGACGACGGCGAAACGACCAGGACGCTGGCCCCGTGCCTCCACGGCAGGCATCATACTTCCGGAAACGCCCGGTTCAGGGCGTTCTGCCGCTTCGCTGAAGCCGCCATCCGCCGCCGAATAAATCTAATTCAGCAAAAATAACGGCTTACTTCTCAAACACGAATTCCCAGGCAACCTTTTGCCAGGAAGGGGGGTCGATTGGCTTATGAATAACCTCCAGCGAACCAACCCTGCACGGATTGTCGGAGCCGCTCGCTGCACCCGCTCAATCCCTCTATTCGCGCAGATCGCCGCGGGGCGCGCGGCTGCCCGCCGTGGCGCGCAGGCGGGCTTCACCCTGATCGAGGTGATGATAACCCTGGTCATCGTGGCTATCCTGGCCGGCATCGCCCTGCCCAGCTACACCAGCTACATCACCAAGAGCAAGATCAGGACCGCGCAGGCCGACCTGGTGGCGCTGAGCCTGAACCTGGAGAACCACTTCCAGCGCCAGCTGACCTACCCCACCAGCACGACCTCGAACACCGCCGAGACCAAGGCGCTGTTCACCGGCTGGTCGCCAGCGCAAGCCAGCGACTTCACCTATACCCTGAGTACCGCCACGTCGACCAGCTATACGTTGACGGCCACCGGTACCAGCAGCAACCTGCGCGGCTGCACCATCAGCCTGACCAATCTGAACGAGCGCAGCGTATCCAACTGCGGGAGCGTCACCGGATGGCAATGAGGCAGGACGCCCGTGCTTTCACGCTGGTCGAAGCGATGATCAGCCTGGCTGTCATGTTGATCCTGCTGATGGCGGCCATCCCGATGACGATTTCCTGGAGCAACAGCGCCAAGCAGCGCGACGCCGCCGGCTTGCTGCAGCAGGGCCTGTCACGGGCCAAGGCGCTGGCGTTGCGCAACCCGGGCGCGGTGGGCGCCGGGGAGCCGAGCGCGGCGCTGTGCCTGAGCGGCGGCACGATCAGCGTGCTGCGGCTGGCGCGCGACGCGAGCTTCAGTTGCACGCCCGGGACGGACGAGGACCTGCAGTGGTCCGCGGCGATACCGAGCGCCGCCAGCATCACGATCGGCGGGGAGGATTTCCAGTGCCTGGCGCTGGACAACCGTGGGCTGCCGGTGACGGCCAGCGGTTGCGTCGAGACCAGCACCGGCACTTTCAGCGTGGTGGTCGGCAGCGAGGATTCGCTGGATGTCACGCTCATCTGATGGCGGTCTCCGCCCGCACGGACAGCGCGGCGACATCCTGGTCGAATCGCTGATCGGCGTGGTGCTGTTGAGCATCATCGGCCTGGGCATGATGGCCGTGACCTCGCGGGTCGAGGTCAGCCATCGTTACAGCAACGCACAAGGACTCGCGGTGGGACAGATGCGCAATTTGCTGCAGCAATACGGAAACGAACTGTGCAGTGACTCGAGCTTGGCGGTAATCACCCTGCCGCCCAACGATCAGGTCTTCAACCTCGACGTGAACTGCACGACGCCGACCATCAGCGTCGGAGGCGTGGCCCTCGACAGTCCGCCGGACGAAGTCACGCTGAGCACCCCGAGCGAAGCATCGGACTACTTCGGTGGTGTGGTGAAGGTAGGTGAGAACTAAACCGCAGACCCAGGCCGGGATCACCTTGATCAGCATGATGATCGGCCTGGTGATCTCCTCGCTGAGCATCCTCGCGATGCTCTCGCTGTATCGTAATCTGGTGCATCAGGCGGCGGACTCGATCGTCCACTCGAACCTCGACGGGCAGGTGGCCGCGGGGCTGCTGACGGCGCAGATCGAACTGCAGAGCGCCGGCTTCGGCATCCCCTCGGCGGCGGTCAACCAGGACCTGATGCTGCTCGCCGGGGCCAGTCTGTCGCCCGGCGGCATGCTCAGTGGGACGATCCAGAACATCCTCGGCAGCGAGCAAGAGGGCGAGGCCATCGTCTGGGGCAGCAACCCGACCCGCAGCGCCTACCTGTGCAGCGCGCTGCTCGCCGAAGACGGCGGGCTGATCCTGTTGCGCGGCGTGCCCTGCAACCGGGCCATCCAGTTTTCCAGCGCCGACTGGAGCAACGACCGCGTGGCGCTTATCGCACCCGGCACGTTGAATGCAGAGCAGGCGGTCAGCATCAGGACGCAGGTCAACGCGTGCTGGCCGTATGGAAAGAGTTTCGCCAACCCGGCGGTACAGGTAATCATCAGCGCCGGCAACAGCACCCTGAACACCGATACCGCCTATGCGGCGTCGAGCTACACCCTGTGCCTACCCAATCTCGCGCCACCTTGACGGACCTGTTTCGATGAGCGCCAAACGGCCCTTCCGGCTATCCCGCCAGCGCGGCATGGCGACATTGCTGATCATCCTGATGACCGGGCTGGCGCTGACCGCCACCGCGGTCGGGGTGATGTACGCCGTGCGCGGCACGCAGGAGAAGGCGCTTTCGGTGCACAGCGCCACCCAGGCGCAGCAGATCGCCTGGGGCGGCGTCGAGATGGTGCGCAGCTACCTGCTGACCCTCGACGAAGCCACCCTCATCTCGCTGCGCGGCGAATTGCCGATCAGCGGGGCCGAGGGCCTGAGCGCCCGCGTCGAAGGCACGCCGGTGAAGAATGCCAACGACTTCAGCGTGGTGGTCGACATCACCGGCACCTCCGCCGGCGGCAGCCATGCGGAAGCCAGGTCCACCGTGCAGGCGGTGTTCATCGTCACCACCGCGCAGGACGACGGCGAAAGCGCGCCCATCGGGGTGCAGGGCGCGGTTAACATCAACGGTGATCTGAACATGAGCGGTAACGTCGCCGCGGTGGGTTTCAACAACACCAGCTTCAACGTCAACGGCAACGTCAACCTGTCCGGCAGCGTGACCGGGATCGACTGCATCCGCGCCACGGGCAACGTCAGCATCAGTTCCGGGATCGTGGTGAACTGCGTGCAGGCCAACGGCAACATCAGCCTCAGCGGCTCGGCGGCGATCGGCACGCTGGAGGCCCTGGGCAGCGTCAGCCTCAGCGGGGGCGCCACCCGCGCCAACTCGATCCTTGCCAACGGCAACGTGACGCTGTCCGGGGGCGCCGCGAACGCGGGGACGATCAACAGCCAGGGCAACGTGGTGGTTTCCGGCGGCGCTGCCTACGCCAACACGATCAACGCGCTGGGCTTCATCAACTGGACCAGTTCGGCCAGCGCCACCGCGCTGAATTCGAACAGCTACGTGACCTACGCGGGCGCCCCGGCGACGCCGACCATCAGCGCCAAGGGCACCGTCACCCTCAGCGGCGGCGGCGCCAGCCAGGTGACCACCAGCGGCAACGTGGTGTCGGCCTACGGCACCCTCGGCAGGATCGACGCCAGCGGCAACCTGAGCAGCAGCAGCGGCCTGGTGCAGGACGGCATCATCGGCGGCAATAAATCCTGCCCGGTGTACCTGGACTGCCCTGGCGTGCTGGTGCAGAGCGGCTACGTGGCCGCGCCCGCCACGGTCTCGGTGGTCGCGGCGAACACGGTCTCGATCCAGCCGCCGCAAGTCGACGCCTACGCCCTGCGCAACTCGGCCAACTACATCTTCGAGACCGACCAGGCGGGCTTTCGCAAGGTCACCGTGCAGAACATCGCCGGCATCGCGCCGGGCACCTACTACCTGGGCAACTACCAGGGGCCGTACCGGGACTATCTGTGCACCCAGGTGAGCGGTTCGGCCGGCGAGCCGACCTGCACCCAGCCCCTGACACCCTACGCCACGATCTGCCAGGGCTATTCGGCCCACAACGGCTGCATCACCTACGCCTCCGACACCACCACCTGGTCGATAAACGGCGTTAGCCTCGCGCCCGGCGTGCTCTGGTTCGCCGGCAACGTCAACGTCGGCAACGGCAGCTACAACAACAGCATCATCGCCACCGGCAACCTGGCCACCTCGGGTTCGGCGCTGGTTGTAGCGGTGAACTACGCCGGCTACGCCGCAGTGTGCGCCAACGCACCGGTGGCGATCACCCGCAACCCGGCGTTCACCGGGCTGTACCCGAGTAACTTCTGCAACGTCGCCGCCGGAACCTTCATCAGCAACGCCGCGGGCAATACCGCGCTGATCGCCGGCGGCTACCTCAACGGCGCCTTCGCCGGCGGCAACATCACCCTCGGCTCGGCGAACAACGTCTACGGCAACGTGCTGGCCGGCAATACCCTGAGCACCACCGGCAGCACGGTGATCCACGGCAGCCTGACCACCGCCGGCCAGGGCACCGCCACGTCCACCAGCCTGGGCGGCAGCACGGTCGTCGACGTCAGCGGCGCGCCGTCGAGCTTCGACCCGAGCGAGAACCCCTGTTCGCGCGACTGCGCCACCCAGCCCGGAACCGCCGAAACCCTCTGGACCCGCTACTACTGAGCCTCGGCCATCTGCCGGCACAAGGCCGCGGTGGCCTCGAGCATCTGCAGGCTGGGCCGCTCGATGCCCTTGTCCGGCACGCGCCACAGCTGCCCGGCACGCACCGCGGCGAGCTGCGTCCACACCCGCCAACCGTCCAGTTGCGCCGCATTGGCGCCGAAGATCACCTGCGGGTCGCGGGCCAGCACGCTTTCCACGCTCACCTGGGGCGCCGGCAGGGCGAGGTCGGCGAAGACGTTGCGCCCCCCGCAGACGGCGATCGCATCGCTGATGATCTGCTGCCCGCCAATCGTGTACAGCGGCGGGTTCCACACTTGGTAGAACACCCGCAGCGGCTCGGCGCGGGCATAGCGACGGCGCAATTCGGCGATGCCATCGGCGAAGCGCGCCTGCACGCGTCGCCCCTGTTCGACGCGACCGATACGTTCGCCGAGACGGGCGAACTGTTCGCCGAGCTGGTCGAGACTGTGCGGCTCGGCAACGAACATCGCGATGCCTAGGCCTTCGAGCTGGGCGCGCTGCGCGGCATTGACGCTGCCCGGCCAGAGCAGCAGCAGATCGGGCTTCAGGCCGATCAGGGTTTCCAGCTCGACCTGCCCGTAGCGCCCCACCGAGGGCACGCCGGCCAGCGCAGCCGGCCGCTCGCCGCCATCGAGCACGCCGACCAGCAGGTCACCGGCATCCAGGTCGAGCATGATTTCCGAGAGGGAAGGCGCCAGGCTGACCACCCGTTCCACCGCGCCCGCTGCGGTAGAGGCGAGAAGCAGCAGCGCGACGAGCAGAGGCCGCATCAGAGCTGGCGGGGAATGCGGTAGAGGTAGAACAGCACCAGGCTGGAGAACGTCAGCAACAGCAGCGGAATCGCCTCTTGCCCGGCGAGCAGGCCGGCGGCAGCGCACCACGCCGGCAGACTGGCGCCAAGCAGTGCGTTGCGCCGACGCAGGCCCAGAGCACGCCAGGCGAGCGGCTCGTCGTCGCCGTCACGGGCCTTTCCGGTGGCGATCAGGGCGCGCTTGTAGGCGTGGAACAGCGGCAGGCTGATGAACATCGAGAGCAGCCCGGCGATGAACAGCGGCATCAGCAGCGGCTCGCGCGGCGGGTTGTCGCCGGCCAATACCCCCACCAGCACCAATGGCGCCAGCATCAGCGCCAGTTGCAGCCACCAGGCCAGCGCCAGTCGGCGGCGCGCGTTGGCCCGCTTCACGGCCTCTCCACTTCACCCTGGTGCAGGCTGCCCAGCAGGTGGCCGAGCTTGCCGGCCTTGGTCGCCAGGTAGCGCTCGTTGTGCGGGTTGAGCCCGGTCTGCAGCGGCCTGCGTTCGGCGATGCGGATGCCGAAGCCTTCCAGCGCCTTCACCTTGCGCGGGTTGTTGGTCATCAGCTTGATCGCACTGACGCCCAGGTGCTCGAGCATCGGCAGGCAGATTGCGTAGTCGCGCTGGTCGGCGCCGAAGCCCAGGCGCACGTTGGCCTCCACGGTGTCGGCGCCGCCGTCCTGCAGCTCGTAGGCGCGGATCTTGTTCAGCAGGCCGATGCCACGCCCTTCCTGGCGCAGATAAAGCAGCACGCCGCGCCCCTCGCTGGCAATCGCCCGCAGCGCGGCCTCGAGCTGCGAACCGCAATCGCAACGCAGGCTGAACAGCGCATCGCCGGTGAGGCATTCCGAATGCAGGCGACCGAGTACCGGAGCGCCGTCCGAAACATCGCCCATGGTCAGGGCGACATGCTCCTTGCCGGTTTCTTCATCGAGAAAACCGTGCATGACGAACTCGCCGAACGGCGTGGGCAACTTCGAAGCGGCGACGAAAGCGACGGACACCGTGAGGCTCCATGGGATAGCGGGGCGGGCATTGTAGCAGTGCCAACCGGCGCCGAGTCAGCGTGAATTTCCATCTATCAGTATCAGCTTTTTAGATAAAGCCCTGGCGAATCACCGAGCCTCTCGTAAGCCGATGCTTACAGCGCGTTACCTGCGCTTCATCGCAGTGAATGCCGCCGCGGACGTTCCCGTTTTCGGAGCGAATGGCCACCGACACGCCCTGCTCAGCGATGGCAGCAGCACCATGCATACTGCACCGCCGTGGCCGGACTGAGCAGGAGCATCCGCAAAGACTGGCGCAGCAGCCCGACCATCGGCCCGACCAACCCCCGGTCGGCTACCCGCCGGGCGGAATTCCCGGCAGGAGCCGCCGCACCGGTGCCTGCAACAGGGCATCGGCTCGGGAGCAGCTACGGTAGAAAGGGTTACTGGACTACTTGGCCTCGAGCACCAGCAGGCCCTGCTCCTCGCCCCAGCGCACACGGCTGAGAAAGCTCATGCCGAGCAGGACCTCACCCGGCGCCGGGCCTTCGAGGATCGAGGCCTGGACGCCACGCAGCTCGATCTCGCCGACCTTGACGCTGGTGAGTGTCACGCCCCAGGCCTTCACCGTGCCGTTGGCGGTGCTGACGATCAACGGCCGTCCAAGCACGCGGAAGTCGATGCCCAGGCGATTCGCCTGCGCCTCGTTCATCGCCACCGAGGTAGCCCCGGTATCCACCAGGAACTGCACCGGGAAGCCCTGGACCGAGCCGGGCACCCAGTAGTGCCCCGAGCTGCTTCGCGCGATGGATACCTGCGGGCGCTTCGGTACCGCGCTGCCCTGGCCGTATTCGCGGCTCAACTCGATGCGCCGCTCGATGCCATCGATGCGCAGCAGCGCGCCGTTCTTGTCCGTCGCCACCACCTCCACGCCCTGCGGCCCGCTCTGGCCGACGCGCACCAGCTTGCGCGTGCCGTCGACGTTGAGCACCGCGGCGCTGGGAAACAGCCCGACCACCTGCACCTGCGGCGCGGCGTGGAGCACGCAGGCCCACAACAGTCCGCAGGCGAGCAGCTCAACGTGGCGCATCGGCCTTCTCCGGATAGCCGTCGAACAGATAGCGTTGGTTCCAGCGTCCATACAGGGCGCGCAGGCTGCCATCGTCCTTCAACGCCAGCAGGCGCCGGTCGTACAGCGCCGCGAGGGAGCGCCCGCGCGCGGTAGCGGCGAAACCGGGATACATCGGCAGACCGGCCAGATCGGTGATCCGGTAGCGATCCGGCTGCGTGCAGGCCCGTAGTAGCGCCTGCACCTCCGGAAGTGCATCGATGTAGAAGTCGGCGCGACCGCGTTCGAGCATTTCCAGCACCCCGTCACGGCGGCGGATCTCTTCGTACCCCACCACGCCGGGTAGATGGCGCTGATAGCCGTAACCGCGGATCCACGTCAGCCGGTACTTGGCGAGATCATCCGGGGTAGGGGCAGGCTTGCTGCTCAAACCGAGAGCAACCACCGGATCGACGGCGTAGGAGCCGCGCGGATAGATCACGCCGCCCAGGTCCTGGTCGCGGTACGAGCCCAGCCAGGCATCCGCCTCGCCGCGCTGAACCAGGCCGACGCCGCGGGTGTAGACCTCGCTGCGGGTGTCCACCCTCACCCCGGCCGGCTCGAAGATCAGCCGCATAATCTCCCAGGCCAGGCCGCTGCCGTCGGCATTGGTGTGGCCCGGCCACACGTCGCTGACCACGCGGATATTCATCGCCTCGGCGTCCTCGGCGTACGCCTCGCCCAACACGGCGGCGCAAAGCAGCAGCGCACCGATCATCCATGACTTCATCGCTGTGTTTCCTAGATCACGAGCCAGGCCGCGCCCTGGACGACCGCCCAGGCGAAGACGCCCGCCAGCACGTCGTCGAGCATGATACCCAGCCCACCTTGCAGGTGCCTGTCCAGCCAGCCGATCGGTCCCGGCTTGAAGATATCGAACAGACGAAAGGCCACGAAGCCGAGCAGCAGCCACGCCCAGCCGTCCGGGGCCAGCCAGAAGGTGATCCAGATGCCGACGAGTTCATCCCAGACGATGCCTTCGTGGTCGTGCACCCGCAGGTCGTCAGCGACCTTGCCGCACAGCCAGATGCCGAACAGCATGGTGGCCACCAGTAGCGCCGCATAGGCCCATGCCGGGAGCAGATGCCACAGCGGGACGAACACCAGGGCGATCAGCGAACCCCAGGTACCGGGCGCCTTGGGCAAGGTGCCGGAGCCGAAGCCGAAGGCGAGGAAATGCCAGGGGTCGGACCACACCGAATGCGCAACCGGCTGCGTCGGCGCCTGGTGGGAATCAGTCATGGGGACGCTCCAAAATGTTGGTAACCGCCCGCAGGCAGGTCGAGGGACCGCCCCTGGGCGTCTAGCAGTTGCACGCCGGCGCCGGCCTCGACGCGGCCGATCACCGCCAGCTCCGGCCAGTCGCGCTGGAGCGCGGGCAGCAGGGAGGGCGGCAGCGTGAACGCCAGGCGGTAGTCGTCGCCGCCACCCAGCGCGCAGGCCTGCGCCGCCTCGCGTCCGAGCAACGCCAGCAAGGGCGCCGACAACGGCAGGCGTTCGCGCTCGATGAGCAGGGCGACGCCGGAGGCGCGGGCGATGTGGCCGCAATCGGCAAGCAGGCCATCGGAGACGTCCAGTGCCGCCGTCGCCCTGCCGCGCAACGCCTGGCCCAGCGCCAGTTGCGGCTGCGGCGCCCAGTATCGCTCCAGCAGCGGCCTGGCGATCTCGGCCGCCGCGCGGCGCTCGGCGAGCACCAGCGGCAGCGCACCGGCGGCGTCGCCGAGGCTGCCGCCGACGCAGAGCAGGTCGCCGGGCCGTGCGCCGCTGCGGGTCAGCGCCTCGCCACGCGGTACACGGCCGAAGACGGTCAGGGTCAGGCTCAGCGGGCCACGGGTGGTGTCGCCGCCGACCAGCGCCAGTCCGCAGGCGGCCGCCATCAGCGCGAGGCCGTCGGCGAAGCCGCGCAACCAGTAGTCATCGGCGCAAGGCAGGGTCAGTGCGAGGGTGAAGGCGAGCGGCGTCGCGCCCATCGCCGCCAGGTCGCTGGCGGATACCGCGAGCGCGCGCTGGCCGAGCAGAAAGGCCTCGCAGGCATCGGGGAAATGCACGCCGGCGACCAGCGTGTCGGTGGACACCGCCAGCTGTTCGCCGGGCGGTAGGTCGAGCAGCGCGCAATCGTCGCCGATGCCCAGCGCCACACCTTCGCCGGCCTGCGCACAGGGCGCGGCGGCGAAGTAATGGCGGATCAGCTCGAATTCCCCCATCGGGACGCCTCAGGCAGCGTCCGGGGACGAGGGGCGGGGCGACATCAGCGCTTGTCGCCGCGCTGGCCGCCGCGCACTTCGGCCGCGCGTAGGGTCGGCGCCAGCTTGTCCAGTACGCCGTTGACGAACTTGTGCCCGTCGGTGGCGCCGAACACCTTGGCCAGCTCGATACCCTCGTTGATCACCACGCGGTACGGCACATCGACGCGATGGGCCATTTCCCAGGTGGACAGACGCAGGATGGCCAGTTCGACCGGGTCCAGTTCCTCCAGCGGGATATCGAGGAACGCGGCGAACGCGCCGTCGATTTCCGGCTTGTTGTGCGCAACGCCGGTGAGGATTTCGTGGAAGTAGGCGCCATCGACACCGGCGAAGTCGTTGTCGACGCGGAACTGCGCTTCGATCTCGTTGAGCGACTGGCCGGCGATGTGCCACTGATACAGCGCCTGCATAGCCAGACTGCGGGCCACGCGGCGTTGCGCGATCCTGCCCTTCGCCGGCTTGGCCGGCTGCTGGTCGTCCTGATCGTCCCGGTTAAGACTCACTTGGCCTCCAAGGCCGCCAGCAGGCTGACCATTTCCAGAGCGGACAGCGCGGCTTCCGCGCCCTTGTTGCCGGCCTTGGTGCCGGAGCGCTCGATGGCCTGCTCGATGGAGTCCACGGTCAGCACGCCGAACGCGACCGGCACGCCGAATTCCATGGAAACCTGGGCCAGGCCCTTGGTGCATTCGCCGGCGACGTATTCGAAGTGCGGGGTGCCGCCGCGGATGACCGCGCCGAGGGCGATGATCGCCGCGTACTCGCCCTGCTGGGCGACTTTCTGCGTGACCAGCGGAATCTCGAAGGCGCCTGGCGCGCGGATCAGGGTGATGTCGGCTTCCTTGACGCCGTGGCGGATCAGGGCGTCGACCGCCCCGCTGACCAGGCTTTCGACGACGAAGCTGTTGAAGCGGCCAACCACCAGGGCGAATTTGCCTTGGGGGGCGATGAAGGTACCTTCGATGGTCTTCAGAGGCATGGATGGGTCTCGATCTGTATAAAGAGCCGGGCGTCACTCGCCCCGAAAATAAGCGTTGTGCTCCCCTTGCCCCGGTACGGGAGAAGGTTGGGCGGCGCCACAACATCCTCTCCCGCCCTTCGGGCACCTTCTCCCCTGAAGGGAAGAGGGCATCGGAAGCGGCCCTGCGGGCCGCCTGTCAATCGGCGGGCAGGTATTCTACAACCTCAAGGTCGAACCCGGATATCGCATTGAACTTCATCGGTGAACTCATCAGGCGCATCTTGCGCACGCCGAGGTCGCGCAGGATCTGCGAGCCGGCGCCGACGGTGCTGTAGGTGCTCGGCGTCTTGGCGTTGCCGCCATCGGCCTCGCGGATGTGCGCGAGCACTTCGTCGCCGTCCAGCGAGTGGCCGAGCAGGAGCACCACGCCGCTGCCCGCCTTGGCCACTTCGGTCATCGCCGCGCGCAGGCTCCAGCGGCCCGGCTGGCGGACCATCAGCAGGTCGCGCATCGGGTCCATGTTGTGCACGCGCACCAGCGTCGGCTCTTCCGGGCAGATGTTGCCCAGGGTCAGCGCCATGTGCACGTCGCCTTCCACCGAGTCGCGGTAGGTGACCAGGTTGAACGGACCGACTTCGCTGTCCAGCGGCTGCTCGGCGATGCGCTGGACGGTGCGCTCGTGAATCAGCCGGTAGTGGATGAGGTCGGCGATGGTGCCGATCTTGATCCCGTGCAGTTCGGCGAAGGCCTCGAGTTCCGGCCGGCGCGCCATGCTGCCGTCGTCGTTCATCACCTCGCAGATCACCCCGCTCGGCTCGAAACCGCCCATCCGCGCCAGGTCGCAAGCCGCTTCGGTGTGGCCCGCGCGGGCCAGTACGCCGCCGGACTGCGCCATCAGCGGGAAGATGTGGCCGGGGCTGACGATGTCTTCGGCCCTGGCGTTCTTCGCCGCGGCGGCCTGCACGGTGCGCGCGCGGTCGGCGGCGGAGATGCCGGTGGTGACGCCTTCGGCGATCGACACGGTGAACTTGGTGCCGAAGCCCGAGCCGTTGCGCGGCGCCATCAGCGGCAGCTTCAGCGTTTCGCAACGCTCGCGGGTCATCGGCATGCAAATCAGCCCGCGGGCGTAGCGCGCCATGAAGTTGATGTGCTCGGCCTGCACGCATTCGGAGGCCATGATCAGGTCGCCTTCGTTTTCGCGGTCTTCGTCGTCCATGAGGATGACCATCTTGCCCTGGCGGATGTCTTCGACGAGTTCTTCGATGCTGTTGAGTGCCATGGTTGGCGAATCCTTACTTGTTCAGGTAGCCGTGTTCGGCCAGGAAACTTTCGCTGATGCCGGAGGCGGCGGGCTCGGCGGCCTTGTCGCCGAGCAGCAGGCGCTCGATGTAGCGCGCCAGCAGGTCGACCTCGAGGTTGACCTGCTGCCCGGGGCGGTAGTCGGCCATGATGGTTTCGGCGAGCGTGTGCGGGACTATGGTCAGCTCGAACTCGGCGCCATTCACCGCGTTCACCGTCAGGCTGGTGCCGTCGACGGTGATCGAGCCCTTCAGCGCGATGTACTTGGCCAGCTCGCGCGGCGCGCGGACGCGGAACTGCACGGCGCGGGCGTTCTCCTCGCGGGACACCACTTCGCCGACACCGTCGACATGGCCGCTGACCAGGTGGCCACCGAGGCGGCTGGTGGGCGTCAGCGCCTTTTCCAGGTTTACCGGGCTGCCGCTCTTGAGGCCGGCCAACGCGGTGTGCGCGAGGGTCTCGCGGGAAACGTCGGCCCAGAAGCCGTCGCCGGGCAACTCCACCACGGTCAGGCAGACGCCGTTCACCGCGATGCTGTCGCCGAGCTTGACGTCGCCCAGGTCGAGCTTGCCGGTCTGCACGTAGAGACGCACGTCGCCGCCCTTGGGCGTCAGTGCGCGGATGCTGCCGATGGCTTCGATTATGCCGGTGAACATACGACCTCCCGCGTGAGCCGCGCAGAAGCCGTCGAACGGCGGAGGAAACGCAAATGGAAACGCGACATCGTGAAACTCCTGTTTTGTGAAAAACAGGGCACGTCGATCGAAAGGGATTTCAGGGGCGCGCCTGAGCGCTGCCCGTGGTGGCATCCCGTTCTCTCTTCATCCGGACTATGACCGTCGGCCCCGGGATCACACCAGGTCTGCTGACCTCGCCGCCCCGTGCGGGGTAGGCAAGCGCTCGCGGGCTCGACGCATTGCGCGCCATCACCGCCGGTGGGGAATTGCGCCCCGCCCTGAGAACGTTCCGGCCAGCTGAATGGCCGGACGGCGTTTTTAGCATGAAATGCCGCAGGGCCGGAAGCGCAAAGGCGCCTGGCAGGCCCTCGCGGCGACGGTTTGGAGACGATCGGAGCTAGTGAATGACGGGGCGGGCGACGATCAGCCAGTCATCGCCGAAGGCGCGGATATCGGCGATCTTCAACGCGCGCGCCTCGGCCATGCGCTCCAGCGGCAGCTCGAGCAGCGGCCGCGCAGCGGAACCGAGGAAGCAGGCCGCGACGAACAGCTGGTACTCGTCGACCAGCCCGAGCCGGGCGAAGGCACCGGCCAGTTGCGCGCCGGCCTCCACCAGCACCTCGTTGGCGCCGCGTTTGGCCAGTTCGACGAGCAGGCCGCGCAGATCGACATGGTCGTCGCTCCCGGCCAGCGCCAGCAACTCGTGCCCGGCAGCGACATAGCGCGCGCTCGAGGCGGCGTCGGTAGTCGCCACCAGCGCCGAACCGGCCTGGAAGAACGGTGCGTCCAAAGGCACGCGCAGGCGCCCGTCGATGAGCACGCGCAGCGGCGCGCGGCCGGCGGCCAGGGCGGTCTGCTCGGCATCCAGGCCCAGTTCGTCAGGGCGCACGGTGAGCCGCGCGGCATCCGTCTGCACGGTGTCGGCGCCGCTGAGGACCACGCTGGACTGCGCCCGCAGGCACTGCACCGCGGCGCGCGAAGCCGGCCCGGTGATCCACTGGCTTTCGCCGCTGGCCATCGCCGTGCGGCCGTCCAGGCTCATCGCCAGCTTGACCCGCACATAGGGCAGGCCCTGCTCCATGCGCTTGATGAAACCCGGATTGAGCGCCCGCGCTTCGGCCTCGAGCACGCCGCAGGTCACCGCGACGCCGGCCGCGGCCAGGCGCTGCAAGCCCTGACCGGCCACCTGCGGATTGGGGTCCGGCATCGCCGCGACCACGCGCGCGACGCCGGCCTGCAGCAGCGCATCGGCGCACGGCGGGGTGCGCCCGTGGTGGCTGCAGGGCTCCAGCGTGACGTAGGCGGTGGCGCCGCGCGCACGTTCGCCGGCCTGGCGCAGCGCGTGGACTTCCGCGTGCGGTTCGCCGGCACGCAGGTGCCAGCCTTCGCCGACGACTTCGCCGTTGCGCACGATGACGCAACCGACGCGCGGATTAGGATGGGTGGAATACAGGCCCCGGCGCGCCAGCTGGAGGGCGCGGGCCATGTGGCGGATGTCGGCTACCGGCGCCTCGCTCATTGCTTCGCCGGCTCGCGGGACAGGCGCTCGATCTCCTCGCGGAATTCGTTGAGGTCCTGGAAGCGCTTGTAGACCGAGGCGAAGCGGATGTAGGCGACCTCGTCGAGCTTTTGCAGCTCGGCCATCACCAGCTCGCCGAGCACCAGCGACTTGACCTCGCGCTCGCCGGTGGCGCGCAGCTTGCTCTTGATGTGGGCGATAGCCTCTTCGAGGCGCTCGACGCTGACCGGACGCTTCTCCAGCGCACGCTGCATGCCGGCGCGCAGCTTCTCTTCGTCGAACGGCTGGCGGCTGCCGTCCTGCTTGATCAGTCGCGGCATCACCAGCTCGGCGGTCTCGAAGGTGGTGAAGCGTTCCCCGCAGGCCATGCATTCACGCCGACGGCGCACTTGATCGCCCTCGGCAACCAGCCGCGAGTCGATGACCTTGGTGTCGTTGGCGCTGCAGAACGGACAGTGCATGGCAGGGTGCGATAGAGAAAACGGGCGGCCATGGTAGCGCATCCTCCCGGCAAGACAAGACGAGGACTTTGCGCTATACAGGCGCCCTGCCGAAGGCTGGATGGCGTTGTCATACAGTCAACCGAAGCGATGGAATTTACCGATGCCCCTACGCCCGTTGTGCCTGCTGTTCCTTGCCGCCCTGCTCGCCGCCTGCGCCAGCACGCCCGAACCCTCCACCCCACCCGCACAGAAAGCCCCGGCCAAACCGGTAGTCACCGAGCTGAGCCTGCCGGACTACATGCGCGAACTGGTCGGCACGCTGAACACGCCTCCGGCGGGTAGCGAAGTGGAACTGGCGCTGCTGGTGATCGACGAGCGCGACCGCCCGCAGCAACTGCTCGGCAGCCTCAAGCTGGCGGGCACCGGTGGCGCCCTGCCGTTTCGCCTGCCGTTCAACCCGACCGCGTTTCCAACCGATGCCCGCGTCGAGTTGCGCGCCCGTGTCGTCGAATCCGGCGTGCTGACCCTGCGCCTGCAGCCGCAGCGCATCACCCGCGCGGAAACCCAGACGCTCGGCGCACTGGAGCTGGAAGTCGCGCCGTGACCCCAGGCCCGGCCCTGCAACGGGCGATCGAAGATCTGCTCGGCGATGCGCGCCTGCTGGCGCAGCGGTTGCCGGGCACCGATCTGTCGCTGTGGCTGATCGACCCGGCGAACATGCAGCGCGCCTTCAGCCCCGAGGAAACCCGACGGATTCTCGACGAGCCGCCGTACTGGAGTTTCTGCTGGGCCAGCGGCCTGGTGCTGGCGCGCTGGCTGGCGCAGCGGCCGGAATGGGTGCGCGGCAAGCGCGTGCTGGACTTCGGCGCCGGCTCCGGCGTGGCGGCGATTGCCGCGGCCAGGGCGGGCGCCGCGGAAGTCGTCGCCTGCGATCTCGACCCGCTGGCGTTGCAGGCCTGCCTGGCCAACGCCGAACTGAACGGGGTGACAATGGGCTATTCGGGCGACTTTTTCGCCGAGACCGACCGCTTCGACCTGATCCTGGTCGCCGACGTGCTCTACGATCGCGCCAACCTGCCGCTGCTCGACCAGTTCCTCAGCCGTGGCCGCGAGGCGCTGGTGGCCGATTCGCGGGTCCGCGACTTCCAGCATCCGCTGTACCGCCGCCTCGACCGGTTGGAAGCCTGCACCTGGCCGGACCTCGCCGAACCCGCGGAATTTCGCCACGTCAGCCTTTATCATGCACGCCGTGCCGGCTGACAGGACTTGCTTCACGGCCACAGCGCCACCACTTATAGTTCTGCCACTTTTCTGCCTTGCCGAGACCCGCCATGAGCGACCTGCCCTATATCTTCGACGTATCCGGCGCCGCCAACTTCGAACAGCTGGTGATCGAGAATTCCTTCCACAAGCCGGTGCTGGTGGATTTCTGGGCCGAATGGTGCGCGCCCTGCAAGGCGCTGATGCCGATGCTCGCGCAGGTCGCCGAGAGCTACCGCGGCGAACTGCTGCTGGCCAAGGTCGACTGCGATGCCGAGCAGGACATCGTTGCACGCTTCGGCATTCGCAGCCTGCCCACGGTGGTGCTGTTCAAGGACGGCCAGCCGGTGGACGGTTTCGCCGGGGCGCAACCGGAATCCGCGGTGCGCGCGATGCTCGAACCGCACGTGCAGATGCCGCCGCCGGAAGCGGCCGACCCGATGGAAAGCGCACAGGCACTGTTCGACGAGGGTCGCATCGGCGACGCCGAGGCCGTGCTCAAGCACCTGCTGGGTGAAGACAACAGCAACGCGGCGGCGCTGATTCTCTATGCGCGCTGCCTGGCCGAACGCGGCGAACTGGAAGAGGCCGATGTGGTGCTCGACGCGGTCAAGGGCGACGAGCACAAGCAGGCGCTGTCCGGCGCCCGCGCGCAGCTGACCTTCCTGCGTCAGGCCATCGAGCTGCCCGACTCCGCCACGCTGAAATCGCGCCTGGCGCAGAACGCCGAAGACGACGAAGCAGCCTATCAACTAGCGGTTCAGCAGTTGGCGCGCCAGCAGTACGAGGCCGCGCTGGACGGGCTGCTGAAACTCTTCATGCGCAACCGAAGCTATGCCGATGGCCTGCCGCACAAGGCGCTGCTGCAGGTGTTCGACCTGCTCGGCAGCGATCATCCGCTGGTCACCACCTATCGCCGGCGCCTGTACCAGGCGATCTATTGATCCCGCCGATCAGCGCTCGATCCAGCGATAGATAGGCGTCTCGCCGCCGTTCTCCAGCTTCACCTGCTCGCAATGCCGCAAGCGCACCAACAGGCGCTTGCCGGCCTGCGCGCTGCCGGCCAGGGCGGACAGATCCGCCAGCAGCTGCGGGCCATCCATCTGTTGCGCCTGGCGCAGGAGGTCCTGCGCCATCTGCCAGCGACCGTCTTCCGCTGAAGCCGGCGGCGCCACCTTCGACGCCGCAGCCGGCGGCTCCATCCCGGCCTTCTCGACCAGCAGCGCCCATTCCTGGGCATCCAGCTCCAGCGTCAGATCCACCGGCCAGTCGCCGATCTTCCCGCGAATTCGCACCATGCCACGCTCCTCGAATCGAGCACGCATGCTCCCACGGCGCGAGCGATCCCACCACGTCGCACTGGCATTTCCTCGCCAAAACTTGTTATAACGTAACGACAAGCGTCACACCACCCGGAGAATCCGATGCGCCGCCTGCTGCTCACCCTGCCCTTTACTCTGCTGCCTCTGGCAATCGCCCAGGCCCATGATGACGACCACGGTAGCCTCGAGAAACATGAGCACGGCGTCGCCGCGCTGAACGTGGCGCTGGACGGCAAGACCCTGGAAATCGACCTGGAAAGTCCAGCGATGAACATCGTCGGCTTCGAGCACGCGGCCAACAGCGTCGCCGACAAGGCCAAGGTCGCCGCCGCCCGTGCACAGCTGGAAAAACCACTGGAGCTGTTCATCCTGCCTGCCGCGGCCGGTTGCAGCGTCACCGAGCAGGCGCTGAAAAGCCCGCTGTTCGGCAACGCCAAGGCGCAGGCGGATCACGATGACGATGAGCACGCCGGACACGAACACAGCGATGTCGACGCCGGATACAAGCTCAGTTGCGCCACGCCCGAAGCCCTCAAAACGCTCGACCTCTCGGCGTTCTTCAGCCAGTTCCCGGCGACCCAGAAGATCAACGTCCAGTTGGTCGGCCCGAACGGCCAGCAGGGCGCCGAGGCCACCCCTGCCAGCCCCACGCTGAACTTCTGAACCTCGCGCGGAGCAGCCAGGCCGCTCCGTGCCTTTCACCTCACTTCCTCGGCAGCGCAATGACCTCTTTGCTCGAACTCAACGACCTCGGCTTCGCCTGGCCCGGCCAGGAGGAGCTGCTGGACATCCCGCAATTTCGCCTGGAATGCGGCGAAACCCTGTTCCTGCGCGGCCCCAGTGGCAGCGGCAAGACCACCCTGCTCGGCCTGCTCGGTGGCGTACAAAAGGCCGCACGCGGCAGCATTCGTCTGCTTGGCGAGGAACTTGGCGGAATGTCCGCCGGCGCTCGTGACCGTTTTCGGGTCGACCACACCGGCTACATCTTCCAGCAGTTCAACCTGCTGCCGTTTCTTTCAGTGCGGGAGAACGTCGAGCTGCCTTGCCGCTTCTCGCGCCTGCGCAACCAGCGCGCGCACCAGCGCCATGGCAGCGTGGCGCAGGCCGCCAGCGAGCTGCTTGCGCACCTGGGGCTGCCGACCGCGCTGCACCAGCGCCGCGCCGATTCGCTGTCGATCGGCCAGCAGCAGCGGGTCGCCGCGGCGCGCGCGCTGATCGGCCAACCGGAGCTGGTGATCGCCGACGAGCCGACCTCCGCGCTGGACAACGACACCCGCGGAACCTTCCTCGAACTGCTCTTCGCCGAATGCCGCACCGCCGGTTCCAGTCTGCTGTTCGTCAGTCACGATCAGGGCCTGGCAGCGCTGTTCGACCGCAGCCTGTCGCTGGCCGAACTCAACCGCGCCGCCCAACCTGCCGGAGTCTGAGATGCATCTGTTCCGCCTCGCCCTGGCCAGCCTCGCCAATCGCCGCTTCAGCGCGCTGCTGACGGTGTTCGCCATCGCACTTTCGGTGACCCTGCTACTCGCCGTAGAACGCGTGCGTACCGAAGCCCGCGCCAGCTTCGCCAGCACGATCAGCGGCACCGACCTGATCGTCGGCGCCCGCTCCGGCTCGATCAACCTGTTGCTGTATTCGGTGTTCCGCATCGGCAACGCCACCAACAACATCCGCTGGGACAGCTTCGAAACCCTTGCTGCCAACCCGAAAGTGAAGTGGGCGATCCCGATTTCCCTGGGCGACTCGCACCACGGCTACCGGGTGATGGGCACCAGCCAGGCGTACTTCGAGCACCACCGCTACGGCCGCAGCCAGCAGTTGCAACTGCGCGACGGCCGCGCCTTCGCCGACGACCCATTCGAAGTGGTGCTCGGCGCCGAGGTGGCCGACGCACTTCACTATAAGCTTGGCGACCCGATCGTCCTCGCACACGGCGTCGCCACGGTCAGCCTGGTCCAGCACGCCGACAAGCCCTTCACCGTGGTCGGCGTCCTCGCCCCCACCGGCACGCCGGTGGACCGCACGCTGCACATTTCCCTCGCCGGCATGGAGGCGCTGCACGTCGACTGGCAGAACGGCGTGCCGGCCCGCGGCGCCGGCAAGGTCAGCGCCGAACAGGCACGCCACATGGACCTGACGCCCAAGGCGATCACCGCCTTCCTGCTCGGCCTCAACAGCAAGGTGGCGACCTTCGCCCTACAGCGCGAAATCAACGAGTTCCGCGGCGAGCCGCTGCTGGCGATCCTGCCCGGCGTGGCGCTGCAGGAACTCTGGAGCCTGATGGGTACGGCGGAGAAGGCGCTGCTGATGGTCTCGCTCTTCGTCGTGCTGACCGGGCTGATCGGCATGCTCACGGCGATTCTCACCAGCCTCAACGAGCGCCGCCGCGAGATGGCCATCCTGCGCTCGGTGGGCGCGCGGCCCTGGCACATCGCCGGGCTGTTGATCGTCGAGGCGTTCGCGCTGGCCGCCGCCGGTGTGGTGGTGGGCGTTGCGCTGCTCTATATCGGCATCGCCGCCGCGCAGGGTTTCGTGCAGAGCGCCTATGGGCTCTACCTGCCGCTGTCGCTGCCGAGCGCCTACGAATGGCAGATGCTCGGCGGCATCCTCATCGCCGCGCTGCTGATGGGCTGCATCCCGGCCTGGCGCGCCTATCGACAATCGCTGGCCGATGGCCTGACCATCCGCGTATGAAAACCCCACGTGCGACTTTGCTTCTGCTGCTCGCACTGAGCCTCCCGACGCTCGCGGATTCGCCCCGCGAGCTGACCTGGGAGGCGCTGATCCCGGCGGACGCCCCTGCCGCTCCGCCACCGGTGGCCATACACGATCTGTCGCAGCTCGGCGACGCCCTCTCGACCGAGTCGGCGGCGCCCGTCGCGCAACAGCGCCCGTCCGAACCGACGGTGAGCGAACTCGACGGTGTCTCAGTGAAACTGCCGGGTTATATCGTGCCGCTGGATGTCAGCGAGGAAGGCCGGGTGACCGAGTTTCTTCTGGTGCCCTACTTCGGCGCGTGCATCCACGTGCCGCCGCCGCCGTCCAACCAGATCGTCCACGTAAGGAGCGAAAACGGCGTGATGCTGGACACCCTCTACCAGCCGTTCTGGATCGAAGGGCTACTTAGAGTGGAGCAGAGCAACAGCGATCTGGCCGAATCCGGATACGCCATGCTGGCCGGCAAGATCTACCCCTACGAAATGCCGGATCAGTGATTTCTCCGAGCCGAGAAAGGTACGCAATGCCAGGCAAAACCGCTGACGAGGCGCCGCACCCTACAAAAGTATCCGTTGAGCTAAATCAACAAGCCTTTCAGCCGCCTCCCTACCATAGCCTCCAGCCAATACAAACACAGACTCGACTGGAGTTACTTATGCGCAAGTCCCTGTTCACCCTTAGCGTGCTGGCCATGGCTCTCGCCGCTCCGCTCGCTCAAGCCCACGAAGCGGGTGACATCCTCGTCCGCGCCGGTGCCATCACCGTCAACCCTCACGAAGACACTTCCGGCGTTAAGATCGACCGGAGCAGCAACGCAGGAGTACCGGTAGGTACCGACCTCGGCGGCAAAGCCACGATGGACAGCGACACCCAACTGGGCCTCAACTTCGCCTACATGGTGACCGACCACGTTGGCGTGGAGCTGCTCGCTGCAACGCCTTTTACACATGACGTCAACATCAAAGGGGCTGGGCTTGCCGCAGCCAATGGCAAACTCGGCACGCTGAAGCACCTCCCGCCGACCCTGAGCCTGGTCTACTACCCGCTGGACGCCAAGTCCGCCTTCCAGCCCTATGTCGGTGCTGGCGTCAACTACACCTGGATCATGGACGGCGACACCAGCAGTGAGGCCGAAGCCGCTGGCTTCCGTAACCTGCAGGCCAACAACAGCTGGGGCTGGGCAGCCCAGATTGGTGCCGACTACATGCTGACCGACAAGCTGCTGATCAACGCACAGGTCCGCTACATCGACCTCGACACCACGGCCTATGTTGACCATCCTGGTCTGGGCGTGCGGGCGAAAGTTGACGTAGATGTAAGCCCCTACGTCTACATGGTTGGCCTGGGCTACAAGTTCTAAGCCGAACCGAAATGAAAAACAGGCGCCTAGGCGCCTGTTTTTTTGCCTGCAGAAAACTCAACGGCCGAGAAGACGGCCCAGCCCTGTCAGCATCGAGGTAGTCCGCTCGAGGCCGTAGCGACGCAGCAGGCGTGCATTGTCAGCCCGGGAATGGCGGATATCGCCTGCACGCGCGGGCAGGTGAGCGATCTCCGGCAAACCGTCCAGCACTTCACCTATGGCATGAAGCAGCTGAAGCAAGGTGGTCGCCTGATTCAGCCCCACATTCACCGGCCCCACCTCTACCGATGCAGCGTTCAACGCCTGCACCAGCACGCCAACCAGATCATCAATGTAGACAAAATCCCGGGTCTGCTCGCCGTCGCCAAAAACGCTGATGGGCAAGCCTTTGGCTGCCCGCTCGGTGAAGATGCTGATGACGCCGGAATAGGGCGACGAAGGATCCTGGCGCGGACCGTAGATATTGAAAAACCGGAATACTGCCGGCTCCAGACCATGTTGGCGCCGGTAGAAATCCAGGTAGTACTCGCTGGCCAGCTTGTCCGAGGCATATGGGGTGAGCGGGGCCTTCGGCGTGTCCTCGTCGATCGCGGCGCCTTCGCCGTTCTGGCCGTAAACCGCGGCGCTGGAAGAGAACAGCACGCGCTTCACACCATGGATACGCATCGCCTCGCAGACGTTCAACGTACCGATGAAGTTGCTGCGGTGCGTGGCGACCGGATCGTCGACCGAGGCCTGTACGGAGGCCACCGCCGCCAGATGAGCCACGGCGGCGCAGCCCTGCATCGCCGCGAGGACGCAGTCGGCATCGGCGACATTGCCTTCCAGAACGTCGAGACGCTCATCGTGAAGCGGAAGGTTATCCCGCTTGCCGGTCGAGAAGTTGTCCAGCACCCGAACGGAGCGACCGCTCGCGAGCAGGGCATCGACCAGGTGGGAGCCGATGAAACCAGCGCCGCCGGTGACCAAGATGGGCGAATCAGACATGACGGTAAAAACGATCCAGTAGTGAGGGCAGTCCGGAGCGCCAGGCGCGCGGCTTGATGCCGAAGGTATTGAGGATCTTGCGACACGCCAGCACCGCATGCTGCGGCTCATCGGCGGCATCGGCGCAGGCGGCATGAGCCTGGGCCGTGGGATCGCTGACGGCGAAGGAACGGAATGCCCGCGCCTCTGCCAGCACTGCCTGCCCAAGGGTGAGCGCCGTGGTCGCTTCGTGAGCGCCGTAGTGATAGGTGCCCCAGAGCGGCGCCGCGCAATCCAGCTGCTTCAGGACCGACAGCATGACCCGTGCGACGTCATCGACCGGGCACGGATTGCCGCGGCGGTCGTCGGCGAGAAGAAGTTCTTCGCGGGTCTGCGCAGCGGCGAGAAAGCGGCCAAGAATGCCGTCCTTGCTGTCGTCGAGCAGCCAGCCGAAACGCAGCAGCACATGCCGCGGGCAGGCGGCGCGCACGCTCTGCTCGATACGCCAGAGCGCCTGGCCACGCAGGCCGAGCGGCTGCGGCTCGTCTTTCTCGCTGTACGCGGTCGCCCGCGCACCATCGAAAACCTGGTAACTGGAAGGCTGCAGTAGAAGTATCTGGTGGTACTGGCACAACTCGGCCAGCCGCTCGACGGCGCGTTCCTGAGTCTCCAGGCGCGCCACATCGGGGTCCGCGCGCTGAAACCAGTCGAAATAGAACGCCAGGTTGATTAGCGCATCCGGGCGGGTGTCATCGAGCAATTGGGTCAGGCTGGCGGCGTCCCAACCCTGATCAGGCGGGCGAGGCGCAAGGAAACCGATGTTCTCCTCGGCACCGAGCCGGATTAACGCCTGGCCCAGCGCGTTGCCCCCGCCCAGAAGCATCAGGCGCATGTGCATGCGGAGGGGGTTCCTAGAACGGAATGTCGTCGTCGAAGCTGTCGTAGTCCGGAGCGGGCTGTGCGGCGGGCTGCTGTTGCGGACGCGACTCGCGCGGTGCCTGCTGTTGCGGCTCGCGCTGCGGTTGCGGGCGCTGCTGGCGCGGAGCCGAATCGCCATCATTACCACCACGGCCGCCGAGCAGCTGCATGGTGCCGCCCATGTCGACGACGATTTCAGTGGTGTAGCGCTTCACGCCGTCCTTTTCCCACTCACGGGTCTGCAGACGACCTTCGATGTAGCACTGAGACCCCTTGCGCAGGTATTCGCCGGCGATTTCCGCGACCTTGCCGAAGAACACCACGCGGTGCCATTCGGTGCGCTCCTGATTTTGACCGGTCTGCTTGTCTTTCCAGCTGTCGGTGGTCGCCAGAGTCACGTTGGTGACGGCGTTACCATTGGGCAGGTAGCGGGTTTCCGGGTCGCCGCCGACGTTGCCGATCAGAATGACTTTGTTAACCCCACGGGCCATGACGTTCTCCTAGGCTTCGGCACGCCGCGGCGCCGGATCGACCAGGCGCTCGAGGGACGTGCGGTCCAATTGTTCGGTATCCACTTTGACGTAGGCGGCGGCCTCTTCGGCCACAACCATGGCATCCGCCACTCCGGGCACTGCCAGTAAACGCTCGGCCAAACCCGCGTCCGCTGCCGCGTCGGGCGACAACGGCAGGCGCAGGCTGGTGACATAAGGCGGTTCGCGCATGGTAACAGCAAACGCCAGCCAAATCGCACAGAGCACGGCGCAGCCGATGAAGACCGTGGCCAGCCCGCCATGCTGGTAGAACCAGCCACCGAGAATGCCGCCGACCGCCGCGCCAAGGAACTGGCTGGTCGAATACACCCCCATCGCCGTGCCCTTGCCACCCGCCGGCGAGACCTTGCTGATCAGCGACGGCATGCTCGCTTCCAGCAGGTTGAAGGCGGTGAAGAACACCACGGTTCCGACCACCAGTGCCGTCAGGCTGCTGCCAAATAGCCAGAAGAACAGCTCGCAGATCAGCAGCACGCCGATCGCCCCCAGGAGGACGCGTTTCATCTTGCGCTTCTTCTCGGCATAGATGATGAACGGCACCATCGCGAAGAAACCGATCAGCAGCGCGGTTAGGTAGACCCACCAGTGCTCTTCCTTAGGCAGCCCGGCGCGCTCGACCAGCGCCAGCGGCAGCGCGACGAAGCTCGACATCAGCACTGCGTGCAACGCCAGGATGCCGAAGTCCAGACGCAGCAACTGGCCGTTGCGCAAGGTGGCGCCGAGGGCCTGCTGGGCCACGCCGGACTCGCGATGCTGCAGGCGGACGTCCGCACGCGGGACGATGAAGGCGATGATGAGGATGCCGACGATGGCCATCGCAGCGGTGACCCAGAACAGCCCGGAAAGGCCGAAGGCACGTGTCAGCAGCGGGCCGACCACCATTGCCACGGCGAACGACAGGCCGATGCTCATGCCGATCGCGGCCATCGCCTTGGTCCTGTGCTGCTCGCGGGTCAGGTCGGACAGCAGCGCCATCACGGCAGCGGAAATCGCCCCGGCGCCCTGCAGCACCCGGCCGGCGATCACGCCCCAGATGGAGTCGCCGCTGGCCGCGAGCACGCTGCCGGCGGCGAAGATCAGCAGGCCGATATAGATCACCGGAAGCCGGCCGATGCGATCGGAAATGATGCCGAAGGGGATCTGCAGCACCGCCTGTGTCAGGCCGTAGGCGCCGATGGCCAGGCCGATGAGCGCGGGCGTGGCGCCGGCGAGGTCCTGCCCATAGGTCGCCAGCACCGGCAGCACCATGAACATGCCCAGCATACGGAAGGCGAACACCAAAGCCAGGCCACCGGCGGCGCGGGTCTCGCTGCCACTCATGCGATCGCTGTAAGGATCGTGCATTTTGCCTCTGCCACCCCTGTTACAAACCGGCGGGGATTCTATCAGCCCACATGCCGAAGAGCCCGCGCAAAAGCAGCGAGCGGCGGCTAAACCCTCGCGCGCCCTGCCGGTCAGAGAAAGACCGCGGCACTCTGACGCGCCGGCTCGCCGATCCGTATACTCATGGGTTTTCGCCCGCCATGCGAGGCTGTTTTGGACAAGATCCTGATCCGTGGGGCCCGCACCCACAACCTGAAGAACATCGACCTCACCCTCCCCCGCGACAAACTCATCGTGATCACCGGCCTGTCCGGCTCCGGAAAATCGTCACTGGCCTTCGACACGCTCTACGCCGAGGGCCAGCGCCGTTACGTGGAATCGCTCTCCGCCTACGCCCGGCAGTTCCTCTCGATGATGGAGAAGCCCGACGTGGACACCATCGAAGGGCTGTCGCCGGCGATCTCAATCGAGCAGAAGTCCACGTCGCACAACCCGCGCTCCACCGTCGGCACCATCACCGAGATCTACGACTACCTGCGCCTGCTCTATGCCCGCGTCGGTACGCCGCGCTGCCCGGACCACGACATTCCGCTGGAGGCGCAGACCGTCAGCCAGATGGTCGATCAGGTACTGGCGATGCCCGAGGGCGCCAAGCTGATGCTGCTCGCGCCGATCGTTCGTGAGCGCAAGGGCGAGCACCTCTCGGTGTTCGAGGAAATGCGCGCCCAGGGTTTCGTCCGTGCGCGGGTCAACGGCAAGCTCCACGAACTCGACGACCTGCCCAAGCTGGACAAGCAGAAGAAGCACACCATCGAGATCGTGGTCGACCGCTTCAAGGTGCGCGCGGACCTGCAGCAGCGCCTCGCCGAATCCTTCGAAACCGCGCTGGGCCTGGCCGACGGCATCGCGCTGGTGGCGCCGATGGAAGGCGAAAGCGGCGAGGAAACCATCTTTTCGGCGCGCTTCGCCTGCCCGGTCTGCGGGCACTCGATCAGCGAACTGGAACCCAAGGTGTTTTCCTTCAACAACCCGGCCGGCGCCTGCCCGACCTGCGACGGCCTCGGCGTTAAGCAGTTCTTCGATGCCAAGCGCCTGGTCAACGGTGAGCTGACCCTCGCCGAAGGGGCGATCCGCGGCTGGGATCGGCGCAACGTCTACTACTTCCAGATGCTCGGCTCCCTGGCCAGCCACTACGGCTTCAGCCTGGAAACGCCGTTCGGGCAGATCGGTGCCGATGACCAGAAGGCCATCCTGTTCGGCTCGGGCCGCGAGAGCGTCGATTTTCGCTACCTCAACGACCGCGGCGATATCGTCAAGCGCTCGCACCCGTTCGAGGGGATCATCCCCAACCTCGAACGGCGCTACCGCGAAACCGAATCGCAAACCGTGCGCGAAGAGCTGGCCAAGTTCCTCAGCACCCAGCCCTGCCCGGACTGCAACGGCACGCGCCTGCGCCGCGAGTCGCGCCATGTGTGGGTGGGCGAGAAGACGTTGCCGGCGGTGACCCGCCTACCGGTCGGCGATGCCAGCGACTATTTCGCCGGGCTCGAGCTCACCGGGCAGAAGGGCCAGATCGCCGACAAGATCCTCAAGGAAATCCGCCAGCGCCTGGAGTTCCTGGTCAACGTCGGGCTCGACTACCTGACCCTCGACCGCAGCGCCGACACCCTGTCCGGCGGCGAGGCGCAGCGCATCCGCCTGGCCAGCCAGATCGGTGCCGGCCTGGTCGGGGTGATGTACATCCTCGACGAACCCTCCATCGGCCTGCACCAGCGCGACAACGAGCGCCTGCTCGGCACGCTCAATCACCTGCGCAACTTGGGCAACACGGTGATCGTGGTTGAGCATGACGAGGACGCCATCCGCCTCGCCGACTACGTCGTCGACATCGGCCCCGGTGCCGGCGTGCATGGCGGGCAGATCGTCGCCGAGGGCACGCCGCAGGAGATCATGGATCACCCCGATTCGCTGACGGGCAAGTACCTCTCCGGGCGGGTGAAGATCGCGGTGCCCACGCAGCGCACCCCGCGCGACAAGAAGAAGTTGCTCAAACTCAAGGGCGCACGCGGCAACAACCTGCAGAACGTCAACCTGGAAATCCCGGTCGGCCTGCTGACCTGCGTGACCGGGGTGTCCGGTTCGGGCAAGTCGACGCTGATCAACAACACGCTGTTCCCGATCACCGCCACCGCGCTGAACGGCGCCACCACGCTTGAAGCAGCGGCCCACGACAGCTTCGATGGCCTGCAGCATCTGGACAAAGTGGTCGACATCGACCAGAGCCCGATCGGCCGCACGCCGCGCTCCAACCCGGCCACCTACACCGGCCTATTCACACCGATCCGCGAGTTGTTCTCCGGTGTGCCGGAGGCCCGCTCGCGCGGCTACAGCCCCGGGCGCTTCTCCTTCAACGTCAAGGGCGGCCGTTGCGAGGCTTGCCAGGGCGACGGCGTGATCAAGGTGGAGATGCACTTCCTGCCGGACATCTACGTGCCCTGCGATGTCTGCAAGGGCAAACGCTACAACCGCGAAACCCTGGAAGTGAAGTACAAGGGCAAAAGCATCCACGAAGTGCTGGAAATGACCATCGAGGAGGCCCGCGAATTCTTCGACGCGGTTCCGGCGCTGTCGCGCAAGCTGCAGACGCTGATCGACGTGGGCCTTTCCTACATCAAGCTGGGGCAGAGCGCGACGACGCTGTCCGGCGGCGAGGCGCAGCGCGTCAAGCTGTCCCGCGAGCTGTCCAAACGCGATACCGGGAAAACCCTGTACATCCTCGACGAACCCACCACCGGCCTGCACTTCGCCGACATCCAGCAGTTGCTCGACGTGCTGCACCGGCTGCGCGACCACGGCAACACCGTGGTGGTCATCGAACACAACCTGGACGTGATCAAGACCGCCGACTGGCTAGTGGACCTTGGTCCCGAGGGCGGTTCCAAGGGCGGCCAGATCATCGGCAGTGGCACGCCAGAAGAGCTTGCGGCGCTGCCGCAGTCCTACACCGGGCATTTTCTGAAGCCGCTGCTGGAACGCGACAAGGCCTGAGTGCTGCAAAACAAAAGCCCCGCATCCGCGGGGCTTTTTCGTCGACGCCGGCAGCCCCTACATCTTCGACTGCAGGTAGTTCTGCAAACCAATGCGGTCGATCAGGCCCAACTGCTGTTCCAGCCAGTAGGCGTGGTCCTCCTCGGTGTCCTTGAGTTGCAGCTCAAGGATTTCGCGGCTTTCGTAGTCACCGTACTTCTCGCAAAGCGCGATGCCCTGGGCCAGCGCCGCACGCACCTGGTATTCCAGGGCGAGGTCGGCACGCAGCATCTCGGGAACGCTGGTGCCGGTGTTCAGCGGCTCCGGAGTCATGTCCGGCACGCCTTCGAGGAACAGGATGCGCTTGAGCAGCGCGTCGGCGTGCTGAGTCTCCTCTTCCATCTCGTGGTTGATGCGCTCGTAGAGTTCGGTCAGACCCCAGTCGGCGTACATCCGCGAGTGCAGGAAATACTGGTCACGAGCGGCCAGCTCGCCCTTGAGCAAGCCGATGAAATAGTTGATGACTTCCGCTTCGCCGCGCATGTCGAGTCCTCCAGGAAAAACGCCAAGGTCGTGGATTATCGCCTAAAAGGCGATGACTCAGGGCAACACCGACGACGGGACACGAAAAAAGCCGCCAGCCTCGCCGCCAGCGGCTTGGTGAACTGAACGCAGGGTTACGTCACCTGAGTGAGCTCGATGCCGAGCCCAGCCGCTACGCCCGCCCCATATGCAGGATCGGCCCGCAGGAAATGCGCGATCTGACGCAGCTGCACCTCGCGACTGACCGAGCCCATGGCGCCGACGATGTTGCCGATCAACAGCGCCTTCTGCTCAGCATCCATCAACCGGAACAGGTCGCCGGCCTGGCTGAAGTAATCGTCATCAGCGCGATGATCGTAGCGGTCCGCCACCCCGGAGAGCGCCAGCGCCGGTTCGCGGTACTCGGGAGCCTGCTTGGGCGCCTGACTGTCGCTGTTGGGCTCGTAGTTGGGCCGCGCACCGCCGTTGCCATCGAAACGCATGGCGCCATCGCGCTGGTAATTGTTGTAACCACTCAGGGGCGCGTTCACCGGCAACTGCTGGTAATTGGTACCGACCCGGTGGCGCTGCGCGTCGGCGTAGGCGAACACGCGCCCCTGCAACATGCGATCAGGCGACAGCCCGACACCGGGCACCACGTTACTTGGCGCCAGGGCGACCTGCTCGACCTCGGCAAAGTAATTCGCCGGGTTGCGATTGAGCTCGAACTCACCTACCTCAATCAGCGGAAACTCCTTCTGCGACCAGACCTTGGTCACGTCGAACGGATTCACCGCACGCGCCGCGGCCTGCGCTTCGCTCATGACCTGCATGCATACCCGCCATTTCGGGTATTCGCCACGCTCGATGGCCTCGAACAGATCACGCTGGGCGTAATCGGGATCGCTCCCCGCGAGGCGCGTGGCCTCGCTTGGATGCAGGTTCCTGATGCCCTGCCGCGACTTGTAGTGCCACTTCACCCAGTGACGCTGCCCCTCGGCGTTGATCAGGCTGAAGGTATGGCTGCCGAAACCGTGCATGAAGCGATAGCCGTCCGGAATGCCCCGATCGGAGAACAGGATGGTGACCTGATGCAGCGACTCCGGCGACAGCGACCAGAAGTCCCACATGGCCTGGGGACTTTTCAGGTTGCTCTGCGGCAGACGCTTCTGGGTGTGGATGAAATCGGGGAACTTGAGGGGGTCGCGAATGAAGAACACCGGTGTGTTGTTGCCGACCACGTCCCAGTTGCCTTCTTCGGTGTAGAAACGCAGCGCGAACCCGCGCGGATCGCGTTCGGTGTCGGCAGAGCCTCGTTCTCCTCCCACCGTGGAAAAGCGCAAGAACACCGGAGTTTGCTTGCCGACGGTGTCGAACAGCTTGGCGCTGCTGTAGCGTGTGATATCGCGGGTTACAGTGAAGGTGCCGTACGCTGCGGACCCCTTTGCGTGGACACGACGCTCGGGTATGACTTCACGATTGAAGTGGGCGAGTTTCTCGACCAGATGGAAATCGTCCAGCAGCAGAGGCCCACGCGGGCCGGCCGAACGCGAATTCTGGTTATCGGCGACCGGGGCGCCGCTGGCGGTGGTCAGGATGGCTTTCTGAATCATGCTCGTCTCCATATTCAAGCGCGTATGTAGCCGCAAGTGGGCCTGGAGAAAAGTATCGGCGGGCGTCTAAGAGGGCTCAAATTCATTGATTGTTTGAAGGCAATAGACCCAGCAAATGGATCTGCCCTTTGCGAGCCCCAAAAGCAAACGCCCCGAACAAGTCGGGGCGTTTGCTGGATCATTCTGCCGCTACTGCGCCAGGACGAATCGATGAAGCAACTGCTTACTCGGCGGCTACCGCATCACCGGCGGACTGACGATCCACCAGCTCGACGTAGGCCATCGGAGCGTTGTCTCCAGCACGGAAGCCGCACTTGAGAATGCGCAGGTAACCGCCTTGACGGTTGGCGTAGCGCTTGCCCAGATCGTTGAACAGTTTTCCGACGATGGCTTTCGAACGAGTACGGTCGAATGCCAGGCGACGGTTAGCCACGCTGTCTTCCTTGGCCAGGGTGATCAGCGGCTCGGCAACGCGACGCAGTTCCTTGGCTTTCGGCAGGGTGGTTTTGATCAGTTCGTGCTCGAACAGCGACACCGCCATGTTCTGGAACATGGCCTTGCGGTGGGCGCTGGTGCGGCTCAGGTGACGGCCACTTTTACGATGACGCATGATTGAAATTCCTTACCAAACTTTCGGTTCGGTGATTACGGACGATCAGGCAGTAGCCTTGTCGTCCTTCTTCAGACTTGCCGGCGGCCAGTTATCGAGGCGCATACCGAGGGACAGACCGCGGGAAGCCAGAACGTCCTTGATCTCGGTCAGGGACTTCTTGCCCAGGTTCGGAGTTTTCAACAACTCGACTTCGGTGCGCTGAATCAGATCACCGATGTAGTAGATGTTCTCCGCCTTGAGGCAGTTGGCCGAACGCACGGTTAGCTCCAGGTCGTCGACCGGGCGCAGCAGGATCGGATCGATCTCGTCTTCCTGCTCTACGACAACAGGCTCGCTGTCGCCCTTGAGGTCCACGAACGCGGCCAGCTGCTGCTGCAGGATGGTCGCGGCACGGCGGATGGCCTCTTCAGGGTCCAGGGTACCGTTGGTTTCCAGATCGATGACCAGCTTGTCCAGGTTGGTACGCTGCTCGACGCGAGCGTTTTCGACAACGTAGGCAACACGGCGAACAGGGCTGAACGAAGAGTCGAGCTGCAAGCGACCAATGCTACGGCTTTCATCTTCATCGCTCTGACGCGAGTCGGCCGGCTCATAGCCGCGACCACGAGCGATTTTCAGCTTCATGTTCAGTGCGCCATTGGACGCCAGGTTGGCAATCACGTGGTCGCCGTTGACGATCTCGACATCGTGATCCAGCTGAATATCGGCAGCAGTGACCGCGCCCGAACCCTTCTTGCTAAGGTTCAGCGTGACTTCGTCACGGCCGTGCAGCTTGATCGCCAGGCCTTTCAGGTTGAGCAGGATCTCGATGACGTCTTCCTGCACACCTTCGATGGCGCTGTACTCATGGAGTACGCCATCGATCTCGGCCTCGACGACTGCACAGCCGGGCATGGAGGACAACAGGATGCGACGCAGCGCGTTGCCCAGGGTATGGCCGAAACCACGCTCGAGGGGCTCGAGCGTGATCTTGGCGCGGGTCGAACTAACCACCTGCACATCGATATGGCGGGGGGTCAGGAACTCATTTACCGAACTCTGCATGGATACACCTATTTTCTAGCCCTTACTTGGAGTAGAGCTCGACAATCAGGTTTTCGTTGATGTCGGCGGACAGATCACTACGAGCCGGCACACTCTTGAATACGCCGGTTTTCTTCTCGGTGTCCACTTCGACCCACTCGACGCGACCGCGCTGAGCGCACAGATCGAGCGCTTGAACGATGCGCAGCTGATTCTTCGACTTCTCGCGAACGGCTACCACGTCACCCGGGCGAACCTGGAAGGACGGGATGTTTACCGTTTTACCGTTGATGCTGATCGCTTTGTGCGAAACCAGCTGACGGGATTCGGAACGAGTGGAACCGAAACCCATGCGATAGACGACGTTGTCCAGACGGCACTCGAGCAGTTGCAAAAGGTTTTCACCGGTAGCGCCTTTACGACCGGCCGCTTCCTTGTAATAACCGCTGAACTGGCGCTCAAGTACGCCGTAGATACGACGAACTTTCTGCTTCTCGCGCAGCTGAGTGCCGTAGTCAGACAGACGACCACGACGCTGGCCGTGAACACCCGGCGGCTGCTCAATGTTGCATTTCGACTCAAGCGCGCGCGAACCGCTCTTCAGGAAGAGATCGGTGCCTTCACGACGGGACAGTTTGCATTTGGGACCAATGTAACGAGCCATTTCTCACTGTCTCCTATTACACGCGACGCTTCTTCGGCGGACGGCATCCGTTATGCGGGATGGGCGTCACGTCGGTGATGCTGGCGATTTTGTAACCGCAGCCATTGAGTGCGCGCACAGCGGACTCACGGCCAGGGCCAGGGCCCTTGACGTTGACGTCAAGGTTTTTCAGACCGTATTCCAGGGCAGCTTGACCTGCGCGTTCTGCAGCCACCTGGGCGGCGAACGGAGTGCTCTTACGCGAGCCACGGAAACCCGAGCCGCCGGAAGTAGCCCAGGACAACGCATTGCCCTGACGGTCAGTGATGGTAACGATGGTGTTGTTGAAGGACGCGTGGATGTGGGCGATCCCATCAACCACTGTCTTTTTGACTTTTTTACGAGGACGAGCAGCTGGCTTAGCCATGACTTAATTCCTGTCGATTCGCGGGCGCAATTACTTGCGGATCGGCTTACGCGGACCCTTGCGGGTACGGGCGTTGGTCTTGGTACGCTGACCACGAACCGGCAAGCCGCGACGGTGACGCAGGCCACGGTAGCAACCCAGGTCCATCAGACGCTTGATGTTCATGTTGATTTCGCGGCGCAGGTCACCCTCAGTGGTGAGCTTTGCAACTTCGCCACGCAGCTGTTCGATCTGCTCGTCGGACAGATCCTTGATCTTTGCCGCCGGGTTGACCCCGGTGGTGGCGCAAATGGTTTGCGCCGTGGTGCGACCAACACCGTAGATGTAGGTCAGCGAGATAACAGCATGCTTGTTATCTGGAATGTTGACGCCTGCAATACGGGCCATTCAGTGGGACTCCAATTGACAGCTACCTACGCCCCGGAAGCCAAGAAAAGGGCGCGAGATATTAGCGCTGTAATAACAAATAAGCAACCCGGCAGCACACTAGCTGCCGGGTTATCGACGCTCAGGTCACTCAGCCTTGGCGCTGTTTGTGACGCGGCTCCGCGCTGCAGATCACGCGCACGACACCGTCGCGACGAATGATTTTGCAGTTGCGGCACAGCTTTTTCACCGATGCACGAACTTTCATCACCAACTCCTCGAACCTTACGGACGTATCAGCGGAGCATTCCGCCGCCATAGCCCTTCAGGTTGGCTTTCTTCATCAGGGATTCGTACTGGTGCGAAACGAGGTGGGATTGCACTTGGGCCATAAAGTCCATGACAACCACAACAACGATCAGCAACGAAGTCCCGCCAAGGTAGAACGGTACGTTGGCAGCAACCACCAGGAACTGGGGCAGCAGGCACACGGCCGTCATGTACAGAGCACCGAACATGGTCAAGCGGGTCAGAACGCCATCGATATAGCGCGCCGACTGCTCGCCCGGACGGATACCCGGAATAAAGGCACCGGACTTCTTCAGGTTTTCCGCTACGTCT